>JACKQG010000220.1_pt1 | contig 83175 bp, 73 predicted proteins | sample 8237621 | NCBI WGS metagenome assembly JACKQG01 (sample SAMN15677084, study PRJNA649215) | marine metagenome | biome: marine; feature: Black Sea; material: saline water; isolation source: suspended particulate matter (SPM) from the Black Sea western gyre | collected 2013-06-09/2013-06-10 | depth...
AGGGTGCCGGGGCCGAGGCTGCCGGCGGCGCCCACCGCCGCGCCTTGCGCCCACGCTTCCAACACCACATTGCCGAGCGGTTCGTGGCGGGAGGGGCAGACAAAAATATCGCCCGCCGCCAGCAGCGCGGGCGTATCCTCGCGCCAGCCCAAAAACCGGGTGCGCGGCCTAACGCCCAGGGTTTCCGCTTTTTTCTCCAACACCCCACGCAGCGGGCCTTCCCCGGCGATCCAAAGATAGGCGCCGGGAATCCGGACCATGGCTTCGAGCAACACGTCAAAGGCCTTGTTTTCATGCAGCCGCCCCATGGCCACCACCAAAGGCGCGTCACCTGGGGTATATAAGGGTTTGCGGTCAACCGGCTCGGCCTTCGTTCCGGGCACGAAATTGGGCAGGTAATGGGCGCGTTTTTCAGGCCAGCCGTCGCCGATAAGGTAGCTTCGGATGTCCTCGGTATTGGCGATCAGGTGGGCACATTTGCGGTAATATTTGAGATTGTAATAACCGCCCAGCCGCCCGACGTGCACGAAGTCGCCTGCGGGCAGCATCCGGGTGGCGCGATTCATCCAGCTCAGCGCCACATCGGGACGGAAAGCGCGGATCTCGCGTTTGAGCTGTGCCGGCGTGCGAAAATCCAGCAAGCCTCCGAAGGGAAGCTCGATCGGCTCGACGCCCGCTTCTCGCAACGCCTGGACGCGTCCCGGATGATGGCGAATGACGACCCGCTGCTCCAGCCCGGCCTTGTGAAGGGCGATGACGAGCCGTACGAAGAACGCCTCGGCGCCGCCGAATTCCGCCCCCGCCATGACCTGAAGAACACGCATAGCCTAAGGGATCAACGCTTCAAAGGCCGCCGCCGCTTGCGGCCAGCGCCACGAGCGCTGTTTGTCGAGGGCCGCCAGATGCTGGGACGTCCACAAACCGTCATCGGAAAGCAGATTGCGGGCATTTTCCGCGAACGCCCCGCGCCCGGCGCAGACAAACCCCGTCTCGCCGTCAATCACCCGTTCACGGACGGAGCCAAGATTTTCGACCACGGCGGGAACCCCCATCGCCTGGGCCTCGCCGACGGCAAGGCAGAACGTTTCGTTGAGATCGCCACGGTAAAGCATCACGCGGGCAGCGTGCAACTCCTCGACCAGCACCGCCTTGGGCACCGGCCCGCGCAGTCGCACGCCTTGGCCTTCCAGCGCCTTGGCCCGGTCCAGCACCGCCTGCATGGCCGAAGCCTTGGCCTCGCCGACGCTGCCATAGGTGGCGGCGCCTGCGAACACATGCAACTCGGCGCCTGGCACGCGGGGTTCGATCTCCTCCACCCAGACGTCGAGCAGCCAATCGAGCGAACGCAAAGGGTTCGACGTGAACACGGCGCGGGGCGGGGGCGGCGTGTTCAGAGGCTCGGCCTGACAAAACGCATCCGGCAGACCATAGGGAATGACCACGCGATCGCCACCTGGCGCCCAGCCGGGGTACGTCGTGGCATGGTAATCGCCGATGAAGATGATCGCCGGTTTGATCCGCCACAACTTGATGAGATAGCGCCATTTCAGCAGATATTGCGCCGGATTGTGGGTCCAGAACACTGTCCGCTTCGCGCCGGGCATCCGGTCCAGCAGCTTGTCGCCCCGGTTGGCGATATAGAGATCGACGGCGTCGGGCCAGTCGCCTCCATCGATGGGGCGCCACTTTACTCCTCTGTGGTCCAGCGGGGCCTTGCTCTTGTTCAACACATGCACGTCGTGGCCCAGTGCCGCCAGTTCCTGCATCAAAGCGACGACCGAGGATTCAACGCCGCCCAGCGGGCGCTCGTCGGGCGTCTTGCCATCGAATTCTATGCCGTCATCGGCGAGGACTATGCGCGCCATTCAGGTATCGTCCTCCAGCTTGGCCTTGAGATGGGACAGGATCGGGAACAGCCCCGCGAACAGCGCGATCAGGAAGCCGTAGCCGCCTTCGCGGTAACCACGACGGAAAAAATAGCACTTGATGAAGCGCGAAAACAGCCGGCGCACGTTGTTCGCCATGGTGCCGATGTTGCCCGACTGGCGCAGATCTTTGGCTTTGGCCGTGGAATAGTTGTCGAGACGGCGGATCATGTCGGAAATGTCGCGGTCGACGTAATGGCGGATGCGGCCCGCCAGTTGCGGCCCCTTGGTTGCCCCCTTGGCCCAGGTCAGGGGCGGGTGTACACGGGCCTCGCCCCACACCTTGACGCCCTTCCTGAACAGCCCCGGATAGGCCGCCTTGCCGAAGGACGCGCCCCAGCCCCAGCGCACCAGCTTGCCGCCGATGTGGTTGTCGACCAGGATTTCGTGCCAATCGTACGGCGTGGTCTCGATGACGGCCCGAATTTCCCGGCCCAGCTCATCGCCTACGCGTTCGTCGGCGTCGATCTCGAAAATCCACTCCCCCCGGCAGGCTTCGATGCCGGCGTTGCGGCGCTCGCTCTCGACCGCCCAGGCGCCGTCGATGACGTGTTCGGTATAGCGCCTGGCGATGTCGCCCGATGCGTCGGTGCATTTATCCAGCAGCACGACAATTTCATCGGCAAAGGAAAGCCCGTCCAGGCATTCCGCCAACTGGGCTTCTTCGTTATGGACGGAGATCACCGCTGAAAGCCGGATATCAGTCACCTTGAGGCCCCCGCTTCGACATTTGCCCCGACATTTCCAGGGACGCCTTCAAATGCGACAGCACCGGATACAGCGCCGCGCAAAGGGCAATAATAAAACCGTAGCCGTTTTCCTTGTAGCCCTTGCGGGCCACGTAACATTTCCAGAACCGGGAGAAGATTTTGCGCACCATGTTGGGGAACGAGCCGATCTCGCCCCTGTCGGCCAGATCGAGAGCGCGCAGCGTGGTGTAGCGGTCGAGCCGCCTCAGCATGTCGGAAATGTCTTTATCGACAAAATGGCTGATCGGGGTTTTCAAATCAGTCCCCTGGCGTCCGCTCACGTGCAGGTGGGGGTGCAGCCGTTCCGGCCCCCACACTTTGACGCCCTTGCGGAACAAGCCGGGATAGCCGTTCTTGCCGAACAGCCCGCCCCAGCCGTGCCGCACCAGCCGCCCGCCAACATGATTGAGAACGGGGATATTAAAAATATCGCCGTCCGCCCCGCCTCCAGCCCCGTCAATAACCCGGAGGATTTCCTCACCCAGCTCGGCGGGGGCGCGTTCATCAGCGTCGATTTCAAACACCCATTCGCCCCGGCAGGCCTCGATGCCAGCGTTGCGGCGCGCGCCTTCCAAATCCCAATATCCTTCGATCAAGCGATCGGTGAAGCGAGTGGCGATGTCTTTCGATCCGTCCGTGCACTTGTCCAGCACGACGACAATTTCATCGGCAAAGGACAAGCCCTGCAGGCAGTCCGCAAGCTGTGCTTCCTCGTTATGGACGACGATCAGCGCCGAAAGTTTCACGCCGCATCCTCCGCCGCCTGCCGCCACAGGTCGCGGGCGGCGGCCTCGACCGTGTCCACCGTCAGGCTGTCCATCAGGGAATCCGTGTCACGGTGATCAAAGTTCTCCGGAAAGATCTCATCGAAGGATTTGTCGGCCCGGACCGCCACCCCCAGCGGGCCCCAGGGAGCATACAGTTCTTCGAGGCTGGGGCCGAACAGCCCGAGGGTCGGAATACCAACGGCGGCAGCGAGGTGCATCAGGCCGGAATCGTTGCCGATGTAAAACTGGGCGCGTTCCAGACACGCACTGACATCCATCAGTTCCAGTTGCCCGACCAGGTCGATGCGCCGGTCTTCGGGGATCGAGTCGATCAGGCGAAGCGCCAAAGGTCTCTCGTCGTCGCGCCCGAACACCGCGATACGTGCGCCGGGCAGGATGCCGCCGGGACCCGTCAGGCGGCCGATCAGGTCGACGAAATATTCGGGCCGCCAGGTTTTCGCCGACCAGTTGGCGGTCGGGCCGATGGCCAGCACCGGCGGGCCGGCGGGAATCAGGATTTTGGCGCGATCGCGCGCCGCGTCGGAAATCCAGACCCTGGGCGCCGGCGGCTGATCCCCCAGCTCCATCACGGCGGCCAGTTGTTCGACCCGGTGCCCCGGCGGCTTTTTGCGGGTGATGCGAAAACGCTTTTTCGCCGCCAGCGGATAGGACATGGGCGTGTTGCGAAGATCCACGACGATGTCCCAGAACGACGCCACGACGCCCACCCACATGGCCATCCAGTGCAGCGAGAACAGCATTTTATCGAGAACGATAATGCGCTCCAGCCCCGGCACGGCCCGAAACAACGGTGCCGCCGCCGGACCGCAGGCGATGGTAACCCGCGCGCCTGGGTGTTCCCCAATCAGGTGCGCCAACAGCCCGGAAGATAAAATCGCGTCCCCGACCCGGGTTGACGTGATAAACAAAATCTTCATACAAACCCTTATGTAATCCTCTGGCCCTTATGCAATCCCTTATGCATTCCAGGGGCACAACCAAAAGGCCCTGCGGCCGAGCCTTGCACCGGAACGAATGGCTCCCCACTTCTACACCGACGCCCCCTGCATTTACAGTCACGAAAGAAAATTGATGAGCGAAAAGCCCCGATTTACCATCCTCGAAGACCGGGGCCTGTTGGCGGTTTCCGGATCCGACCGAGTGAGCTTTCTGCAGGGTCTGGTGTCCAACGATGTGGAAAAGGCCGGATCGGGGCGGGCGGTTTACGCCGCCCTGCTGACGCCGCAGGGCAAGTACCTGCATGATTTCTTCATGATCCAAATAAATGACGTTCTGTTCCTCGACTGCGAACGGGCCGGGCTGGACGGCCTGAAGAAAAAGCTGTCGCTCTACAAACTACGCGCCGACGTCGCCCTGGAGGACCGTTCGGAAGATTTCACCGTTGCCGCCCTGTTTGCAACAGGCACGCCGGAAGCGCCGGACCTCGGCAGTGATTCTGGCGGTGTCGCCTACCCGGACCCGCGTCTGGCCTCCGCCGGCGCACGCGCCATCCTGCCCCGCGAGACCGCCGAAACGGTGCTCGGTCAAGCCGGATTTGAAGCGGCTCCCTTTGAGGACTACGACCGCTTGCGGCTCGGTCTCGGCCTGCCCGACGCAAGCCGCGATCTGATCGCTGACAAGTCCATTTTGCTGGAAAGCGGCTTCGATGAGTTGAACGGCGTCGACTGGGACAAGGGCTGCTATATGGGCCAGGAATTGACGGCGCGCACCAAGTACCGGGGGCTGGTCAAGAAACGACTGATGCCGGTGACGTTCGATGCTCCGCCGCCGGACGCTGGAACGCCGGTCATGGCGGGCGACCGGGAAGCCGGTGAGGTGCGCTCAAGCCTGGTCACCGAAGACGGCGGTATCGGCCTTGCCCTGATGCGGCTGGAATATCTGGATAGCGCCGAAAACCTTACTGCGGATGGCATCGGTGTCATACCGTTTCGGCCGGACTGGATGGAAATTCCGGACCCTTGAGGGCATCGCCGTTTGCCCCGCCTGAATTTGGGGCATAATACAACCATGACCGAAACCCTGGCCCAGGCCATCGAGACCCTGAAGCGCTCGCAGTCCATGCTGAAGCCGGTGTTGGAGACCTTCGATGCGCGATTGGCCGAGTTCGGCGCCGACCCGCGCAGCGCGTTCTGGCGCGACGCGGATTGGCAACGCCGCCGCTACGACATTTTGTCCCGGCTGTTCGCGGAAGACGACCGCCATGGCGGCATCAGCATCACCGATTTCGGCAGCGGCTATGGCGCTTTTTTCGATTACCTGAAAGACCGCCCGGTGATGGACGCAAGCCACTACACCGGTATCGACCTGTCGGCGGCGATGATTGCGGAGGCAAAAACCAATATCACGGACCCCCGCGCCATCTTCCAGCGCCACCTGATCGCGACGGAGCGGACCGACTACATGTTCGTCTGCGGCACCTACAACATGCTGCTCGACGCCGACCGCAACGCCTGGACCGATTACGTCAAGGCCAGCCTGGCGCAGCTGTGGTCGATGACCGACAAAGCGCTTGGCTTCAATATGCTGCGCGCCGATGCGCCGGAAAAGTACCAGAGCCTCTATTACGCCGACCCAAAGGAATTTCAGGATTTCTGCCGCACCACGCTGAGTGCGGACATCACCTACACCGACGATAGCCCCCTGCCCGACTGGACAATCTTTATTCGACGTTCGCTTTAATGCGGTCCGCCAGCTTGCCCAGCGCATCCATGTCGCCGGGCACCAGTTCCCAGTTCATGGTCAGGCCGTCGTCCATGGCCCTGGGCACCACATGCACATGCAGGTGGAACACCGACTGCTTGGCTCCCGGTCCGTTGGCCTGAACGATGTTGAGGCCGTCGGGGTTGAGGGTTTTCTGCACCGCGCGGGCGACTTTCCCGGCGGCGGCGAAGACCTTGCCGGTCCACTCCGCCGGCGATTCCAGAATGTCCTTGTCGTGATGCTTGGGGATGACAAGGGCGTGGCCTTCGGCGATCGGGTTGACGTCCAGGAAAGCCAGGACATCGTCGTTATCAAAGACCTTGAAGCAGGGAATTTCGCCCCGGATGATCTTGCAGAAAATGCAGTCTTCATCCAGGTGAGAGTCGTCGAGATGTGCTGCGCTCATTTGTCTTCCGATCCCTTATCTGCGTCCTTGCCCAACGCCGCCTGCGCCGCCGCCAGCCGGGCGATGGGCACCCGGTAGGGCGAGCAGGACACGTAATCCAGCCCGATCTCCTGACAAAACGCCACCGACGCCGGGTCGCCGCCGTGTTCGCCGCAGATGCCCAGTTTCAGGTCGGCTCGAACGGCGCGGCCCCGCTCGGCGCCGATGCGCACCAGTTCGCCGACGCCGTCCCGGTCGATGGTCACGAACGGGTCTTCCACCAATAACCCTTGGGCGTGATACGTGTCGAGGAAATGGCCGATGTCGTCGCGCGAAAAACCGTAGGTGGTCTGGGTCAGATCGTTGGTGCCGAAACTGAAGAATTCCGCCCCTTCGGCGATTTCACCGGCGCGAAGGGCGGCGCGCGGCAGCTCGATCATGGTGCCGGTCATGTAGTCGATGTCTTCTCCGGTCTCGGCCTCGACGTCCCGGGCGACGCGGTCGACAAGCGCCTTCAAAATTTCGAATTCGGCCTTGACGGAAACCAACGGGATCATGATTTCCGGCTTCACCGGTGTGCCGGTCTTTTGAACGTCTGCCGCCGCCTCGAAGATGGCGCGGACCTGCATCTCGTAAATTTCCGGATACGTAATACCCAAGCGGCAGCCCCGGTGACCGAGCATGGGATTGGATTCATCCAGTTCCGCCAGCCGGGTGCGGATGGCCTCCATGGAGGTGCCGGCGGCTTTGGCGACTTCCGCCATGTCTTCGTCGGTGTGCGGCAGGAATTCGTTCAGCGGCGGGTCCAGCAGCCGGATGGTGATCGGCAGGCCGCCCATGATGGTGAACAAATCGACGAAATCCTTGCGCTGATAGGGCAGCAGGCTGTCCAGGGCCCGGCGGCGCTGGTCTTCGTCGGTGGCGAGAATCATCTCGCGCATGTGGATGATGCGCTCCGGATCGAAGAACATGTGCTCGGTGCGGCTGAGGCCGATGCCTTCGGCGCCGAAGGACAGCGCCATTTCGGCGTCCTTGGGCGTTTCCGCGTTGGCGCGTACGCCCATGGTGCGAACCTCATCAACCCATTCCATCAAGAGCGCGAAATCGCCGCTCAATTCGGGCTGAATCATCGGCATTGCGCCGCGGATGATCTGGCCGGTGGTGCCATCGACCGTTATCACGTCGCCTTCGGACAGTTCCTCGCCGAGCGCCACCAGCACCCTGGCGTCGGTGTCGACGCGCAAATCCCCCGCGCCGGACACGCACGGGATTCCCATGCCGCGGGCGACGACGGCAGCGTGCGACGTCATGCCGCCCCGGGTGGTCAGGATGGCCTCGCTGACGTGCATGCCGCCGATGTCTTCGGGGCTGGTTTCCTGGCGTACCAGGATGACCTTTTCGTCGCGCGCCGACCAGTCCTCCGCGTCCTTTGCGTTGAACACGATCCTGCCCGTAGCCGCCCCCGGACTGGCCGGCAGGCCATGGCCCAGCAGGTCCCGTTCGGCCTCGGTGTCCAGGGTCGGGTGCAGAAGCTGGTCCAGTTGCACGGCGTCGATGCGCCGGATCGCTTCGTTCTTGTCGATCAGCCCTTCGCCCACCATGTCGGTAGCGATTTTCAGTGCCGCTTTGGTGGTGCGCTTGCCGGTGCGGGTCTGCAGCATCCACAGCTTCGAGCGTTCGACCGTGAATTCCATGTCCTGCATGTCGGTGTAGTGGTGTTCCAGTTTTTCGCGCACGTCACACAAATCCGCATAGAGCGCCGGCAGTGCCATTTCCATGGACGGCAGGTCGGGCGCGGTGTCCAGCTTACCGGCCTCCGTCAGCGGCTGCGGCGTGCGGATACCGGCGACCACGTCCTCGCCCTGGGCGTTGACCAGGAATTCCCCATAAAAGGCGTTTTCGCCATCCGAGGGATTGCGGGTGAAGCAGACGCCGGTGGCGCAATCCTCGCCCATGTTGCCGAACACCATGGCCTGCACGTTGACCGCCGTGCCCCAGTCGGACGGGATCGCGTGCAGGCGGCGGTAGGTCTGGGCGCGGTCGTTCATCCACGAGCCGAACACGGCCCCGATGGCGCCCCAGAGCTGGTCGGTGGGATCCTGCGGGAAGGGCTTTCCGTACATTTCCTCGACCTTGGCAAGGTATTCCTCGACCAGCGCCTTGAGGTGGTCGGCGGTCAGGTCGGTATCCAGATCGACGCCCTGATCGGCCTTGTGGTCTTCCAGCAGGTCCTCGAAATTGTGGTGGTCAACGCCCAGCACCACGTCGCCGTACATCTGGATGAAACGGCGGTAGCTGTCATAGGCGAAACGCTCATCGCCGCTATCTCGGACCAGGCCTTCGACGGTGGTGTCGTTGAGGCCGAGGTTGAGGACCGTGTCCATCATCCCCGGCATGGACGCCCGGGAGCCCGAACGCACGGAAACCAGCAGCGGCTTTTCCGCCCCGCCGAAGGTCCGCCCCAGCGCTTTTTCGATCAGGCCTAAGTAGTCCGTCACGCCCGCCTTCAAATCTTCGGGATAGGTTTCGCCGTTTTCCGTGAAATAGGTACAAACCTCCGTGGTGATGGTAAACCCCAGCGGCACCGGCAGGCCGAGGCTGCTCATCTCCGCCAGGTTGGCCCCCTTGCCGCCCAGCAGGTCGCGCATGGCGGCGGTGCCTTCCGCCTTTCCGTCGCCGAAGTCGTAAATCCACTTGCTCATTTATCTCCGCCCTCAATTTTCGAGAAGTCCGCGACCCGGTCCAGTCCGCGGCGGATTTTCGACAGCAGGCGGAGCCGGTTGACCCGCAAATCCGCCTCGTCGCAATTCACTGTAACTTTATCGAAAAAGGCATCGACGGCGCCCCGCAACCCGGCCAACCGCACCATGGCGTCGTCGAAACGCTCGCCCGCAATCGCCGCCTCGATATCCGGCAGGGCCGCCGTCAGGTCTTTCGCCAACGCCTTTTCCTCGTCCTGTTGCAAAAGCCCGTCGTCCGGGTCGTCGGCATAGCTCAGGCCGTCCTTCTTTTCCTCGATCTTCAGGATATTGGCGGCGCGCTTGTAGGCGACAAGAAGATTTCCGCCGTCCTCGGTCTTGAGGAACGCGCCCAAAGCCTCGACCCGCGCCAGCAGGCGCACCAGATCGTCTTCTCCCCCTAAAGAAAAGACGGCATCGATATGATCGTGCGGCACCCCCCGTTCTCGCAGGTGCACCTTCAGCCGGTCGGCGAAAAAGGCCAGCATGTCATCAGCATCGGCCTCGGGATTGGCTTGGGCGAAAACGTCTTTCAAAGATAACCGCAGTTTATTTTCCAGTACCAGACGGATCACGCCCAGCACGGCGCGGCGCAGCGCATAGGGGTCTTTGGAGCCGGTCGGTTTTTCGTCGATGGCCCAGAACCCGGCCAAGGTGTCAAGCTTGTCGGCCAAGGCCACGGCGACACTGACCGGCGCCGTCGGACAGGCGTCGTTCGGCCCCTGCGGCGAATAGTGTTCGGCGATGGCGTTGGCGATTTCCGGCTTTTCGCCGTCGGCAAGGGCGTAATAGCGACCCATGAGGCCCTGCAAATCGGGGAATTCGGTAACCATGCCGGTGGACAGGTCGGCCTTGGCCAGATTGGCTGCGCGTTCGGCATCCGCAGCCTCCGCCCCGCACGCCGGAGCCAGGGCGGCGGCCAGTCGTTCGACGCGCAGCACCTTGTCGAGCACCGTGCCCAGTTCGGCGTGGAAGACCCGCCCGCCCAGCGCCTGCACCCGGTCATCCAGCCGCTCCTTGTGATCCTGATCCCAGAAGAACTTGGCGTCGGACAGGCGCGCGCGCAGCACGCGTTCGTTGCCGGCGACGACGGCCTTGCCGCCGTCGGACGTTTCCGTATTGGCGACGACGACGAAGTGCGGCGCCAGCATGTCGCGCTCATCCACCACGGCGAAATACTTCTGGTGCTTGCGCATGGAGGTGGTCAGAACCTCGTCGGGCAGGTCCATGAATTCCTTTTCGATGGCGCCCAGATGCGCCACCGGCCATTCGATCAGCCCCGCCACCTCGTCGAGCAGGGCGGGATCGTCCTTCAGGGCAAAACCCGCCTCTTCAGCCAGCGCCTTGGCGTCGGCTTCGATCTTGGCGCGGCGGCCCGTTGCGTCGAGCATAACGTTGGCTTTTTCCAGCTTGGCCTTGTAGTCGGCGAAATCCTTAACCGTGATTGGGCCGGAAGAAAGAAAACGGTGGCCGATGGTGCTATCCCCGGCCGTGACCGGACCAAAGGCAACATCAACAATATTCCCGCCGAACAGACACAAAAGGCCCTGAATCGGCCGCACCCAGCGGATTTTATGGTCAGCCCAGCGCATGGACTTCGGCCAGGCAAGGCCGGAAAGAGATTCGCCGATGGTTCCCGGCAACAAATCTTTGACCGCGCCGCCCTTCTGCTCGACCAGGGCGAAATAGAAATTCCCCTTCTCCGTCTCGCGGGTCTCGATGGTCGCCCCTTCGGGCAGCGAGCCCTTGAAACCGGCAATGGCCTGGTCCGGTGCGTCGGCGCGGGGGCCACGGCGTTCCTCGGAAATATCCGGGGTGCTTTCCGCCAATCCATCGACCACCAGCGCCAGGCGGCGCGGCGTGACGAAGGCTTGCGCGTCCGAATACTCCAACCCGGCCTTTTTCAGCCCGTCACAGACGAGGCGCTTCAGACCATCCGCGGCGCGGACCTGCATGCGGGCCGGGATTTCTTCGCTCAGCAATTCCAGCAAGAGTTCAGCCATGATCTAGGAAACCTCTTTTTCCCTGTCCGGGCTGGCGCCCGTCCCCGCCTCTTGGCCCTCTTGCGACGCCAGCCACATCTCCGCCGCGCCCTTGGTCAGCGCGCGGATGCGGCCGATATAGGACTGGCGCTCGGTCGCCGAAATGGCGCCGCGCGCGTCCAGCAGATTGAACAGATGGCTCGCCTTCAGGCACTGGTCATAGGCCGGCAGCGCCACGCCTTCGGCCAGGGCGCGGGCGGATTCGTCTTCCGCATCCTTGAAGTGGCGCTTCAGGGTTTCGATGTCGGCGATTTCGAAATTGTATTTGGAAAATTCCTGTTCGTTTTGCAGGAACACGTCGCCGTAACGAACGCCGGCCCCGTTCCAATCGATGTCGAAGACGTTTTCGACGCCCTGGATATACATGGCAAGGCGTTCCAGCCCGTAGGTCAGTTCCACCGACACCGGGTCGCAGTCAAAGCCGCCGACCTGCTGGAAATAGGTGAACTGGGTCACTTCCATGCCGTCGCACCAGACTTCCCAGCCGAGCCCGGCGGCGCCGAGCGTCGGGCTTTCCCAGTCGTCCTCGACGAAGCGGATGTCGTGCAGGCCGGGATCGACGCCGAGCTCCTTAAGGCTTTGCAGATAGACATCCTGGACATCGTCCGGTGACGGCTTGAGGATCACCTGGAACTGGTAATAGTGCTGCAAGCGGTTGGGGTTTTCGCCGTAGCGACCGTCGGTCGGACGGCGGCAGGGTTGTACGTAGGCGGCGTTCCACGCGTCCGGTCCGAGCGCCCGCAAGGCCGTCGCGGGGTGAAAGGTTCCGGCGCCGACTTCCAGGTCATAGGGTTGCAACAGGACGCAACCCTGTTCGGCCCAGAAGCCTTGCAGCTTCAGGATCATCGCCTGGAAACTCGGTGGGTTTTCGCTGGCAGCGGCCATCGCGCCGTGGGCCTTGTTTTGAGAAATTGTGCAGTTGCGAAACTAACCGGGGGTCAGTGCATTGTCCACCCGGATTATTTCACTTTGCCAAGGACTTTATCAGGGACTTTGTCAGGGGCCGTTCAGCCGGGATAGGGGCAATCGTCGCGGCCGCACGACCGCGCGCCCCGGGCCTGCACGAACGCGCCGCAGGAGGCGCATTCCACCATCTCTTCGGCGTCATCGAAATCATCTGTGGCCGCCGCCCTGGGGCTTGCCGCCCCGCCGCCCTTTTTGCCTTCGCGTTTGAGGCGGGCGCGTTCCTTGTCGCGCTGGTCCTTGATGCGGCCGACCCATTTGAAGCCGTACCACACGGCCATGATGACGGCGACGGTGAACAGAAGTTTCTGAATGCTGAATCCGAACATGCAGCCTTTCTAGGGCGCGCACGAGTCCGGGTCAAGGCGCGCCGGGCCACGGGTGAGCCGGACGAACGTAAATTCAAGACTCCTAAAATTCCAGGACATCCCCGTCGGCAAGCATGCGGATCTCGAACGTGCTGTCGAGCGCCGAAATTTCCTTCTGTATCTGCTTCTTCGCCGATGGTTTCGTGTGAACGATGAAAATTTCCACCGCCCGCTCCAGCTTTCGCAATTCCTCGCCGAGCAAGGATGGGCACAGGTGCCCGGCGTCTTTGCAAATATTGAGCCTCGAATTCTGGAAAGCCGTTTCGATCAACAAATAGCGCAGGTCGTCGATCGCGTTGACGATGGGCCAGAACCCCTCACTGACCGTCATATCGGTGGCAACCACAAGACTGCCTGTACCGCCACTCAGGTGGTAGCCCACCGTCGGGACCGAGTGTTCAACAGGGATTGCGGTTAGGCTGCGGCTGTCGATGGCCACGGGCGTTCCCGGTTCGAGGACCTCGAACTTTACCGCGGCGTGGTCCATGGAAAAGATTTTCCGGAAGTCGGGATAAACCTTCCAGTTAAAAATATGTTCGGAAAGGGTCTCCAAAGTCGGCTCGATGCCACGCACGACAATCGGCTTGTCGCGCAGGCTCAGGGTGGCATCAACCAGCATCGGCAGCAGCGCGATATGGTCCAAGTGCGAATGGCTCAGGAAAACGTGATCGATTTTTCTTAAAGAATCCAACGCCAGGGTGCCGAGGCCGCTGCCGGCATCGAGAAGAATATCGTCGTCGATAAGGAAAGACGTGGTCTTGTAATGATCGCCGATGCTCCCTGAACATCCCAGAACCTGAAATCGCATGCCTACCCCCTTCCGTCACCGGTCTTGGACATGATGGATTTGAGTATGCAGAGGAAGGCCTTGCATCGCCTTATCAAAGATCAAGTCTGGGTAGTAACGGTATGCCCGTTCGTGGCTATTAGCGGACATTCTGCGGACTATTGATTTATGTCTGCTTTGACCCTGCTGCCTCAACCGGTCGATGCAATATATGGCGTAGGCGGCTTTCTTCACGCCACCTTGGTGCCCATGCCTATAGATGCCTCGATCTCACGCCTTAGCTTGTAAGCGTCCGTACCTTCGTCAACGACAACATCCTCCCAGGTAACCGGTTGCCCATCAGGCACGGGGTTTTTAAGCCGCACATTATGCGAAAGCCCCAACGGAAGATAACCTTCGGCGACAGAAATTGCGGCGGGGCGCAGTCCGCCGGATACCATATATCCGCCTTCCCCATCCAAAACCTCTCCAACCGAAAGATCCCTTTTGGCGATGGCCGCAACATCTGCTCGGAACGAGGTTGCCGCGCCGGTCGCCTCTTTGCGCAATCCGACAAAGGCCACGGATACAGCCAATTCAAGACCGATCAAGTGCCATCGTTTGTACAGGGACATGTACCGGCCAGAGCGGTCCGTCACCACTTTGTACTCTTCGAAGCAGTTACGCAGATATTCCGTGTCGCCCTCGAAGCAGACCCAAACGCCTTTCCGAATATCATGAGGAATTTGTTCGCCATCGTGCGTTAGACACGACACGACTTCGACCATACCTTTGCGCTCAAGCTGGCCGCCCTCGGATTTTGGCCTCATCAGTGTTGGAATGTCGTCTACGGAGCCAGGCGGAAAGGCCAATCCATTTGTCGGCGCGTCCAGTCCAGTAGCATTGGCAATCGCCGCCGATTCAATTGCCGGTTTGGAGCCATCGAGAAAGGCGGTGAACATTTTCGGGTTGAGCCGCCCGCGCGTGGCCTGCTCCGCCGTCAACCCCCAGTGATCCCAGACGGTATCGGGGGTCGCACACCGATAGTGCGACAGCCATTTGTGCCCACGTCCAGCGGCGACAACGGGGAACCCACAGGTCCGTGCCCAATCCACGAGGTCACAGGCAAGCGCCGGCTGATCACCGTAAGCCATGCTGTAAATAACACCAGCTTCACGCGCCTTCACTGAAAGTCCTGGGCCGCAAAAAGCATCCGCCTCAACCGTAACGTTGATGACGTGCTTTCCCTGCTCAAAGGCTTTAAGGCAATGCTCCACCGCAGCAACCGGGTTCCCGGTGCATTCGATCATTATTTCTATTTTTGAATGCCGCGCCAACGCTTGCCAATCATCACTCACATGGGTCGTGCCGTTAATCGCTGCGACGTCAAGATCGGCAGCGGAATATTTTTCTTCCGGCCATCCGACATTGGAAAGGTTGGATTTCGCACTATCCGGCGATAGATCAACGATGCCAACGATGTGAATGCCAGGCAGGCGCAACGCTTGTGCGAAAAACATGGACCCGAATTTGCCTGCGCCGATCACACCAACGCGGATCGGATTCTTCTCTTCGGCACGTTTCTGGAGTTTAGAGAATAGATTCATTGCCTATTTTTTTCCCTTAAAAACACCGTCGCCCGGGCAACCGGACATAGCATTTACCGACACATTGAGGAAGGTTGCGTTTCTATTCTGGCTATTAGCGAACATCCAGCCGCAGTGTAGTTTAGGTCCGCATTGCCGCTTTCTACATTTTTTTCTCATAATTTGTTTTGAGCGGCCGGATTTGGCAAGCTAAAGGCCCGATTGGCTGTGAGACGGGCTGCTGATAAAGGATATTCACATCATGGACCGCCAGATCGGCTTTTACGACGAATTCGACGAGCTTTACTGGAACGTTACCGGCGATGGCTGGGCCTTTCCCATCCTGTCCGCCGAGGCCATTGTCCTGATCACGCCCAAGGCCCATGTCGTGCAGAAGGCCGCCTATACCGGAAAGCGGGGCGAGACGGGCAAGGCGTCCAGTCCTCCATCGACGCCAGCGGCTTTGCCCGCTTCAAGACCACCCGCTCGCTCCGGCCCGGCGAGGGGCTGACTATCGCCGTCGCCTGGCCCAAGGGCTTCGTGAATGATCCGACGAATCAGGACGCCGGGCAGCGGTGGAGGCGGCGGTTCCGGCGGTGGAGGCGGCTGCGGTTATTAGAATGCCTTATCCAAGCCAACAACTCTTACACCATCAGTTCCCTGCCGCCACGTAGGATAGCCTCGGCTGCGGGCGTGTAGTCCCCGTCCGCATCGTGCAGGATCAGGCCATCGGCCGTGCGTGTTTCCTTAGGGCCGCCTTTGCGGGCCTGGACGATCACCCGCTTGGCGTCCCGGCCCTTTTGTTTTGGCCAGAGCGGGAAGATCACCAGGGAGCCGGCGCCGTTTTGGATCAGACCTTCGGCGACCTCGCCCAAACGGTCAAAACGGTGAATGAGCGTGACCGTGCCGCCGTCTTTCAGGCGCGACAACAGGAAAACCAGCCAATCGGCAAGGACGGCGGCACCCTCCACCGTCGCCGCCCGCTTGGCCGGGTCGGGGGGCGGGTTTCCCCTGCCCGCCGCCACATAAGGCGGATTGGCCATGACGTGATCGAACACCCCGGAGAGCAATGTATCTGGGGGCGTCAGCAGATCACCTTCAATGAAAGCAACCCGGTCTTCCAGACCGTTTTCACGGGCGCTGGTGCGGGCCAGGGCAACGAGCGATTCCTGAGCCTCCAGCCCGCTCACGCAAACGCCATCGACGCGCGCCGCCAGGGCCAGCGACGCAGCCCCGGTGCCGGAGCCCACGTCCAGGACCGCCTCGCCCGCGCGCACCGGCACGGCGGCGGCCAGCAGAACCGGATCAATGGCCGCGCGATATCCTTGCTTGGGTTGGAAAATCGTCACCCGCCCGCCCAGGATCGTATCCTGGGTGGGTTCAGCCAAGGGGTTCGCCCTCTTGCCCATTTCCGGCCTGAATTTCATAAGCCTCGGCGAGTATTTTTTTGGCCCGCCACAGATCGCGGGTCTCGATCATGACCCGGCGTGGAATGGCCGATATGCTGCCTTCCATGACGCTGGTATGGGTGTCCAGCACGACGGCGTCGATCTCTTCGCCCTGCAGGCGCGCAGTCAGCCAGGACAAAAACACCGGATCGTTGCTGCGTACCAGTTCTTCCATCGCTCGGGTGTTCCGGAAATTTCCTTTTCAACGGCCTTGCCCTCGGCCAAACGCGTTTCTATGCTTTTATCAACGAACGCCCATATACTCACCCGTATGCTCACCCTGTCGAACGGATGCGTCAAGCGGCCAGAGTGAGCCTTAAGGAGGATTTCCGTTGGGTATAGTCGTCAACCTGGATGGCAACCGGGACAAAAAACCGTCCCTGGATGGCCTCAACGAACTGGTCGCCGACGACCTGAAGGCGGTCAACGCTCTGATTGTCCAGCACATGGAAAGCTCGGTGCAGATGATCCCGCAGCTGGCCGGACATATCATCGCCGCCGGCGGCAAGCGGTTGCGCCCGATGCTGACCCTGGCGTCGGCGCGCATGTGCGGCTACACCGGCGAACGCCATCTGGCCTTGGCGGCAACCGTCGAATTCATCCACACGGCGACCCTGCTGCACGACGACGTGGTCGACGAAAGCGATCTGCGCCGGGGCCTGGCATCGGCCAACGCGGTGTGGGGCAACAAGGCCAGCGTTCTGGTCGGCGACTACCTGTTCAGCCGGTCGTTCCAGCTGATGGTGATGGACGGCTCGCTCGAGATCCTGGATATCCTGTCCGGCGCATCGGCGGTGATTGCCGAGGGCGAGGTCATGCAGTTGATGACCACCAACGATACGGAAACCGGGGAAACCGCCTATCTGGACGTGATCCGGGCGAAAACCGCACAATTGTTCGCAGCCGCCTGCCGCATCGGCGCCGTCGTCGCAGAACGTCCGCCGGTAGAGGAAGAGGCGCTGGAGACTTACGGCATGAATCTCGGCATCGCCTTCCAGTTGATAGACGACGTGCTGGATTATTCCGCCAAGCAGGCGACGCTGGGCAAGACCGTCGGCGACGACTTCCGGGAAGGCAAGATCAGCCTGCCGGTGATACTGGCCTTCCGGCGCGGCGACGACGACGAGCGGAAGTTTTGGCGGCGCACCCTGGAAGACCTGGATCAGCACGAAGGCGACCTGGAACACGCGATCCATCTGATGGAAAAACACCAGGCGCTGGAAGATTCCGTCGAACGCGCCCGCCATTACGGCGCCATTGCCCACGACGCCTTGGGCATTTTTGCCAACGGGCCGCACAAATCGGCCTTCAACGATCTCGTCGATTTTTGCATTCACCGGGCGTACTAATACAAGCAACGCGGCGGTCCTTGCCCATCGCGTTGCTTGGCGCTATAACCGCCACCGGCGGGCCGGGAAACACCTGACCTATATATTAAAAGCCTTAGTCGGGGCGTGGCGCAGTCTGGTAGCGCACCTCGTTCGGGACGAGGGGGTCGGAGGTTCAAATCCTCTCGCCCCGACCATTTTTTCAAATCGGCGGGTTTCGGCCCGCCGGTTTTTTCTCGCCTTTCAGGAACGCCAACAAGCCACTTGACTGTGGCACCCGTGGAAATCACCCTATGCGGGGCGGAAAAACATTCAGGGGGGCATGGTGCGCAACGCGATCATCGGCATTGTTATCGGCCTGGTTATCGGTGTCGTCGTCGGCGCCACGGTCGTCGCCCCTCGGCTGCAACAGGCCAACCGGAAGGGCCTTGCCAGCCAGGCAATTGCCGTCAAGGCGCCGCATGCTGATACGTCCGCCGAGGCCGCCCTGCCCTCCATCAAAAAGAGCAAGGACAAGAAAAAGACGCCGCCCGAGCCGGTAACAGCGAAGGAAACAACCGACAAGCCCTTTGAAAAACCGAAGCCATCCGCCCTCGCCACCCTGCCTTCTGATAAATCTTCACAAAACGCCGGGACGGGAAAAACCACCCCCCAAGCCAAGCCTCTCAAACCGGTGGCTTCCGCTTTGCCCGTCCTTCCGCCCCCCGTTTCCATCCCCGTCAAACCGCCCGTTATTCCGCCCCACGACCACCCGCCCGCCCCGGGGCCGGAAACCATTCACTGGAAAATGGGCAGCGCCTATCCCGCCAGCCTGCCGCAATTGGGAACCCTGGCCAAGAAGCTGGAACACGACATCTGGCGGGTGTCGGACGGTCTTTTGGAGATAAAATTTTTTGAGCCCGGCGCCTTGGTGCCGCCGCTGGAAATGTTCGATGCGGTACGCGCCGGCGCCATCGACGCCGCCTTTTCATCTCCCGGATTCTGGGGCAACAAAATTCCGGCCCTGCAATTGTTTGCCGCCATTCCCTTCGGACCATCGGCCCAGGAATTTCTCGCCTGGGTCTACTTCGGCGGCGGCCAGGAACTGTTCAACGAAATCTACAACGCCAACGGCATTCAAAGCATCTTCTGCGGCGTGATCGCGCCGGAAGCGTCGGGCTGGTTCCGCAGGCGTATCCGCTCGGTTGAAGACCTGAAGGGGCTGAAAATGCGCTTTTTCGGTCTCGGTGCGAAGGTCATGGAGAAACTGGGCGCGGAAACATCGCAATTAACCTCCGGCGATATCTACATGGCCTTCGAATCCGGCCAAATTGACGCCGCCGAATTTTCCATGCCCGCCATCGACCTGAAGCTGGGCCTGCACCGGATGATAAAAAACTATTACTTCCCCGGTTGGCACCAACCCTCGACCCTGTTCGAGTTGATGGTCAACCTGAAGAAATGGAAGGCCCTCCCCACTTCGGCCAAGGCGCAGATCGAAGCCGTTTGCGGCGACAACATCCGCTATGGGCTTGCCGAAGGCGCCTCCGCGCAGTTCAAGGCCCTTAAGGTACTGCAGAAAGAAGGCGTCTCCATCCGAAAGTGGCCCGGAGAAATCCTGGACGCCCTGAAAGCCGCATGGGAAGACGTCGCTTTCGAGGAAACCGAAAAAGACAGGACTTTCAAGCGGGTTTGGAAATCCCTCAAGGCTTTTCGGGAAAATTACGCCATCTGGCGGGAACTGAATTCGCCTTAAGCCGCATCCGCGTCTTCGAGGACATCGCTGGGCAGCTGGTTCATCTTGGTCAGCAGATAATTCAAATCGCTGGATTCAAATTCGACGCCAAGATCATCGTATTGCGTCATAATCCGTTCGATCATGCGCCGAGAGTAGCGTTCCCGATCGTGTTCCCGTCCGTCGTATTCCATTTCCATGGACACGTCGATGGCGGCGCGCACGGCCACCAGTTGCGGCAGGGGTATCTCCGCCTTACGGCAAAGGGTCCGGAGCCCAAGGGTCCCTGAATCGTATATCAACTGACGCGCGTTCATCAAAGACACCCCGGCCAGCTCCGCGATGCCGGCTTCGAAAAACATCATGTCGCCCATGCACAGGCCACGCAGGAGGATGGAAGGCGTCAACCGCCCATTTTCGTGCAACTGTTTAACCAGACGCTCCACATCGCCTTCTTCGGAATTCGTGGACAGCGTAATTACGGCGCGTTCCCGGGTTTGCAGGATCAGGTCGGTGACAACGTTATCCGGCAGATCCTCGCGCCCGATCAGGTCGGCGGCGAATTTTTCCGACACCAGAGTGACCAGGCGTTCCGAAACCGTCACGGGAAGCTTGCCACGATGCACCATGGCATCTTGGATGCTTTCCCGGTCGCCCAACGTATCAACCACCTTCATCATGGAGCGTTCGGAAATATCGGCGCCTTCATTGGCGACCAGGGACGTAACCGCTTCCTCATTGCCCGTTTCCACCAAGGCGTCAGCGACATCTTCGGACACGCTTGAGCGCTTGGCGATGGCAACCTGTTTCTCCGGGGACTGGCTGTTGACGATGGCAATCAGGTCATCATCGGTCAGAACCTCGGAAAACTGCAGCACCGGCAGGGCAACCTGCGCCACGTCCCGGGCCAGGCTAACCGCCACGTCATGGGGGATATTCGGGTTTTCCTTGAGGTTCTGAGCCAGGGCTTCCCGGACGCGGACCTCCGCATCCTTAACCATGACATGGAAGATTTCTTCCGCCAGCTTCCGTTCGGTATCGCTTAAAGCCCCGGCACTGAACCCATTGGCGATCTTCGCCGCCGTCTCAGCACGGGTGTCGCCCGAAGGGTCTGATAAAAGCTTGGTTACGTCTTCCTGGGTTAGTTTATTTTCGGTCATGAGCCGAGACTCTCCGAGGGGGTTTCTGAGCCGCCGGAAGGCACACTATAGCCTGCAAGCCGTCCCGTAAGTTATAGGATAACATGGAATGACTCTACAGTGACAACGATCACAACATATTGTAGCCATATTCCTTCATCATAAACACCAGGATGAATTACCCCCTCAAATCGTCGGGAACTGTTGCAAGGCGGGGGTGAACCTCATATATAGAGACCCCGAATTCCATTCGATAAATTACATGTCCACTACTTAGAGGCTCTCCCCCATGAACAAAGCAAAATTTTTCGCTGTTGCCCTGGCTTCGGCTTTGGCATTGACGAGCGGTGCCGCGATGGCCGCAGGCGATGCCGGAAAAGGCAAAAAGGTTTTCAATAAGTGCAAAGCCTGCCACAGCACCGAAGCCGGTAAAAAGAAAATCGGACCGTCCATGTTCGGTATTGTTGGCCGTAAAGCCGGAACCACAGAAGGGTACCGTTTCTCCGAAGCCATGAAAGCCAGCGGCCTGACCTGGGACGAAGCCACCCTGGACAAATTCCTGAAAAAGCCGAAAACGCTCGTCAAGAAAACGAAAATGAGCTTCGCCGGCCTGAAGAAAGACTCGCAGCGCGCCGACGTCATCGCCTACCTGAATACGTTGAAATAACGCAGCCCTCGCGAACAGCTTACGAAAAACGCCGCCGGGTAAAACCGGCGGCGTTTTTTTTCGCTAATTTTTTGGAACTTCACCGGGTGGACCTTCCCCAAGGCGCGGACGAACCGCTATTCCCGAACCACCAGCACCGAGCAATTGGCGTGACGCATCACCCGGGCGGCATTGGGGCCCAGCAGGTAATCTTTTAGTTCCGGACGGTGGGACCCCATAACGATCAAATCAGCCGATATCTCTTCCGCAACATCGATAATTTCTTCGTAGATGTGGCCATACCGGACAATAGCTTCGACCGTGATGTCTTCAGGCACGTTCTTCGAACAGAAGGCCTTCAGTTTTTCCTTCTGGTCGGCCATGGCTTTTTCCTCAAAATCAGCAGGAAAGAACCCACCGACCACGGCCATGCCGAAATCCGGCACGACGGTCACTACGTGCAACGTAGCCTCATATGTCTTGGCCAAGTCTATGGATGTCGGCAGGGCCTTCACCCACGAAGCGGTTTCATTCAGGTCAACCGACAGCAGGATATTCTTATACATGACGCCACCCTCCCTTTACTCACCGCCACCGGCAGCCGCCATGGCGGGTTGTAGCCGCCTCCGGCGAATAAGCTGAAGGCCTAGAACGAGAACAATCAAAGCCAGGCCGACAGGATAAATTAACTCTTTGGGCGGTTGGCCGACCCGTTCCTCATCAAACTCGGTCATGTAATCGCCGATTTCAATCCCGACCGTGTCCGCCAAACCCTTGGGCGTCAAGTCGGTGACCTCGAAGCGGCCGTCGCCGGCAGGCGCCAGCTTGATCCCGTAACGGGCTTCCGGGCTGGTGTCCTTAAGGTTGGGCGTGAATACCGTGTAGAGTTTGAACCGGTCGCCGTAATCGGTGGACCGCGTCAAATGAAAACGAACCGAGTAGCCCGGCGTCCCCGATACTTCCCCGGTTGCAAATTTCGCCGGATCGAAACCGGCGTATTTCGGGAAAAACTGATTCATGACGAAATCGGGCCGGAACAGGCACACCACAATGGCCACCAGAATAATGCTTTCGACAATCGTAGTCTTAACGAGGATCCACCCCTGTACCAGCGAACTGAAACTGAACATCGCCAGCAGCGTCATGGCGAAGATCAACAAACCGTGCCAAACGGTGTCGACCCCGACCAGAAGCAATTCCGGATTAAAGATGAAGATAAACGGCAGGATCGCCGTGCGGATATCATAGACGAACCCCTGTATCCCGGTCTTGATCGGATCGGCCCGGGATATGGCGGCAGCCGCAAACGCCGCCAGACAGACCGGTGGAGTATCGTCCGCCAGGATACCAAAGTAGAACACGAACAGGTGCACCGAAATCAACGGCAACACCAAGCCCGCCGCCGTTCCCAGTTCCACCAGCACGCCGGCCAGCAGGGACGCGACGACCAGATAATTCGCCGTCGTCGGCAGACCCATGCCGAGAATCAGGCTCAACACCGCGGTTAAAATCAGAAGAATGTAAACGTTGCCGCCGGAAATGGCCTCGATCACGCCGACCAGGGCGTTGTTCAACCCCGTAGAACCGACGGCGCCAACGATGATCCCCGCCGTCGCCACGGCGATGGCGATACCGACCATGTTGCGGGCGCCGGCGATAAGGCCGCCATAGATTTCCTGGAAGCCTGCCTTGACCGCGGCGGCAACATCGCCCGCGCCTGTTTTCTTCTCATGCCAGACATGCTCCAGAACCATGATCCCCATCATCAACAGGATCGAATAGAAAACAGCCGTGCCGGCCGTCCAGCGCTCCACCATCAGGAGATAAACCAGCACTACAATCGGAACAATATAATGAAGGCCGCTTTTGAAGGTCTTGCCAAGCGGTGGGATGTCTTCTTTCGGCATGCCCTTGAGTCCCAGCTTCATGGCTTCAAGGTGCGAGATGTAGATCAGCGCGATATAGCTGGACACCGCCGGGATAAAAGCCGCCTTGACGACGTCGAAATAGGATATGCCGATCAGCTCGGCGATGATGAAGGCGGCTGCCCCCATGATCGGCGGCATCAATTGGCCGTTGGTGGACGCTGCGACCTCAATGGCGCCGGCCTTGGTCGCCGACATGCCCATTTTTCGCATCACCGGAATGGTAAACACACCCGTCGTCACGACGTTGGCAATGGACGATCCCGAAATGGCGCCGGTCATGCCCGATGCCAGAATCGCCGCCTTGGCCGGGCCACCCCGGTATTTACCGACCAGCGCGAAGGACAGGTCTAGGAAATACTTGCCCGCGCCGGCCTTGTCCAGCAACGCGCCGAACAGCACGAAAAGGAATACGAAGCTGACGGAAACGTCGATAGGCAATCCGAAAATCGCCTCCTGGCCCAGCCATTGGTATCCGATCAGGCGATTAATGGAGAGGCCACGGTGCGAAATAAGGTCCGGCATGATCTGGCCGAAATAGGAATACAGAAGAAAAACGGAAGCAACGATGACCAGCGGTTTGCCGATGGCCCGCCGCGTCGCCTCCAAAAGCAACAGAACGCCGATGGAGCCCAGGATGGCCTCGAAGGGAAACTCAAATCCCATGATGTCCCATGTCCACAGAACACCGGCGCGCGACACCAACCCGTCCCAGCCGAGAAACATGTAAAGGGCGCACCCCGTGCTAAGGAACGCCAGAACAATGTCATAAACCGGAATGCGGGCCGTCGCCAAAGAACGGGCAGCCGGAAACATCAAAAAACAAAGTAAAAAAGCGAAAGACAGGTGGATGCCCCGAGCTGGAACGTCAGTAATAATTGCGAAATTGAACATGTATGGGAACGGAGACGCGATCCATAATTGGAACAGCGACCACAGCGCCGCGATAACGCCGACGACAACAGCTAGACGCGGGCCGTGCTTGCGCCCAACGTATTCTATTTCTTCGATCTGTTTTTCGATATCTTCCTGGGAAACATCAGGAATAGCGGATGTCGTCTCGGCCATGAACCTTCCCCCCGGGGGATAAAAATACGCGGCAACATGAGAAAGACCTCGGCGCCCCGATCCGTAAAACCGGATACGAGGCGCCGAAATCCATCAGACTGGAGAAACTACATCCAACCCTTTTCCTTGTAGTATTTCACGGCGCCGGGATGCAGCGGCGCGGACAAGGCGTTCTTGATCATCAATTTGGGATCAAGGTTCTTGAACGCCGGATGCAGGCCTCGGAAATCGTCGAGATTTTCGAAAACCGCACGAACGACTTCGTAGACCACGTTTTCATCGACATCGGCACTGGTTACGAAGGTCGCCATCACGCCAAAGGTGGTGACGTCGGCATCCGTCGTCTTGTAGGTGCCTTTCGGAATGGTCGCAAAGGCGTAATACGGATTGGCGTCAACCAGACCTTTTTCCACGGAAGTCTTCAGGTTGATGATCTTTGCGCCACAGCCATCTGTCGCCACAGAAACACCCGCGTTGGGAACGCCGACGGTATAGCCGTAGGCGTCGATCTTGCCGTCACACAGCGCTTTCGACTGCTCGGTCGAGGTCAACTCAGTGGCAACCTGGAAGTCGCTGGTCTTGGTGCCGTATTTCTGCATCAGGACTTCGGTCGTGCCGCGTTGACCGGAACCGGGGTTGCCGATATTGAACCGCTTGCCCTTGAGATCCTTCCACGACGCGATGCCGGAATCACCGCCAACGATGATGTGATAAGGCTCGGGGTGCACCGAGAACACGGCCCGCAGCTTCTTGTAGGCTTTGCCCTTGTACTTGGACGAACCGTTATAGGCATGAAACTGCCAGTCGGATTGAGCAACGCCGAAGTCCAGTTCGCCTTCTTTGATCTGGCCGATGTTGTAGTTGGAACCGCCGGTCGACGGAGCCGAGCAACGAATGCCGTGCTTGCGACCGGTCTTGCGGCCTTCGGCGGCGGCTTTGTGAACCATACGGCAAACCGACTGGCCGACGACGAAATAAACGCCGGTTGGCCCACCGGTTCCGATGGAGATGAATTTTTTCTTGGCTTCGGCGGGACTGGTCCCGGCGAGGCTGAAGGCGCCTACCGCAACGGCAAGGGCCAAGGTGGATACAGTCAACTTTCTCATTTTTGAAACTCCTCCCTGTAAAAATTGGGAAATAATTGTGAGGTTATGACGCCTCCTCCCTCCCCGTAACCGGCGACCGTTTCCACACTTCTCTTTCGGCGGGATTTGAAAACGGACAAAACCGATCGCCAACGGATCAGGCCTTGGCGTCAGGTCATCGTGATTTCGCAACTCAAGGTATCTTGGGCTTGATTGCCTCCCTCCATGGCCAAATTTAAATCGGCTCTGTTGTGAGGATTTATCTCAAACCGCTCCGGCCTAAATCAATCGGAGACTTAAAGACCAAGGCGACTATTCCTAAGGACACACTGTACCGAAGGAACCTGAACACAACCTTATCCCGATAAAATATTGGGACGCAACCGGAGTCTTTTTTTTAAGTATATTGTATACAAACCGCCGTTTTCGCGGATGTCTCATCCAGCATCGAAACCGGTGGGGATCATCTTCCATTCCAACCAGACGCGGGCTGGAAATCTTTCCTTTTTTTCCTTTTCCCCCGCCTTCAAAGCATCTTTCACATAAGGAAAGCCGCGCCTGAGTTCCCGCCACATTTCAAGGCCGAAGGGCCTGAGCTCCGGCACGTTGAGGCAGCGAAGCGTATAGGACCACACCATTGCGGCCGCGGCGTCCGACGCCAACCCCATTTTCCGGAACTGCTTGGACAACCGGTTGATTTCCAACTGACAGCCCCCCAGGGCTTCCGCCGTCGGAAGGGCGCCATCCCCGAAAATGTCCCTGGGTACAACCCCGTGCTCTTCAAAATTGATCCGCAGCACCGTGGCGATGGCGACGATGGCGCCCAGGTCCTTGTCACCCATGTTTTTGAGGGCCGTAACGAACTTTTTTATTTCCCGGGTGCTGGCCCGGAGCGCCCCGTCCTGCATTTTGTCGAGCAACCAGTCCTTCAACATGCGTCGTTCAGCGCCGCGTCAATAGCGTCACCCAGCAAGCCTACAAGGTCTCGGACCTGTTGGCCGTCAATAATAAAAGGCGGCGCCAGCAATACGTGATCACCCCTGGCTCCGTCGGCGGTGCCGCCGCCCGGATAACAGATCAGCCCCCGGTCCATGGCGTGTTTCTTGATGCGGGCATTCAGCTTCAAGGCCGGATCGAAAGGCTCTTTGCTGGCACGATCGGCGACCAGTTCGACCCCCCGGAACAGTCCACGCCCGCGAATATCTCCGATGTTGGCGTGGTTGCCCAATCGTTCGTGCAGCAATTCGTCCAGCAAGGCCCCTTGCGTACGCACGGCATCCAAAAGGCCGGCGGTTTCGATCTTGCGCTGAACCGCCAATGCCCCCGCACACGCCGTCGGGTGCCCCATATAGGTATGACCGTGCTGGAAAAAACCGCTGCCCTCGCTAAACGCCCTGAACACACGCTGCGTTACCAATGCCGCGCCGATGGGCTGGTAGCCCGCGCCCAGTCCCTTGGCGATGCAGACGATATCCGGCGTGACGCCGTCCTGCTCACAAGCAAAGGTCGTTCCCGTCCGGCCCATACCGCACATCACTTCATCCAAAATCAACAACACCCCATGACGATCGCAAATCTCGCGGATGCGTTTGAAATAGCCAGGCGACGGCGGCACCACGCCTGCCGTCGCGCCGACCACTGTCTCGGCGACGAAGGCGCAGACCGTATCCGGACCAAGGCGCTGGATTTCAGCCTCCAGTTCGTCGGCGGCGCGGATGGCGTATTCTTCGTCCGTTTCCCCATCCAGGCGGTAGCGGTAGGCATAACACGGCACGATGTGGCTGACCTCTATCAACAACGGCTCGAACGGTTCGCGCCGAAGCGCGTTACCGCCCGTCGCCAGAGCGCCCAGGGTGTTTCCGTGGTAACTCTGGCGGCGCGCGATGATCTTGCCGCGGGACGGCTCGCCGATTTCCAGAAAGTACTGGCGTGCCATCTTCAACGCCGCCTCGACAGCTTCCGAACCGCCGGACATGAAATAGACCATGTCGATCCCGTCCGGCGCCTTGGCCGCCAACAGACCGGCCAGCTCTTCGGCCGGCTGGGACGAGAAAAAGCCGGTATGCGCAAAGGCGAGCGAGTCGACCTGGTCCTTGATCGCCTGAATGACATCCGGGTCGGAATGACCCAGGCAACTGACGGCGGCTCCGCCGGACGCATCCAGGTAGCGCTTGCCGTCGCTATCAATAATATAAATGCCGTCGCCCTTGGCTGCGCGCGGCAGGGTGTCATGGATTTGCCGTTGAAAGACGTGTGTCATGGGAGTTTGCCTTTGACGCTTGCCATTCGGTGACCGGACCGGAATTATAGACCGGAATTACAAGGGTATCGTTTTCCCATTTGCAGCGGGCTTGCGGCCCAAACTTACCCCGCGCCGAAAATTCAGGATAGACCATGGACCTCAAGGATCACATTCGCTCAATTCCAGATTTCCCGAAAGAGGGAATTTTATTTTATGACATTTCAACGCTTCTTGCGCATCCCGATGCCTGGCAGGTCGCCTTGGGCCGGCTGTCGAAAATCGTTGGCTCGTATCAGCCCGATATTCTGGCGGGGATCGAATCCCGGGGGTTTCTCGTCGCTGCCCCCCTGGCATCGCGGCTCGGCCTCGGCTTCACCATGATCCGCAAGACAGGCAAACTGCCGGGCGATACCATCGGCTACGAGTACGATCTCGAATACGGCACCGACACCATCGAAATCCAGTCCGATGCCATCGAAAAGGGGCAGCGCGTGGTTGTCCTGGATGATCTGCTGGCGACCGGCGGCACCATGGAAGCATCCATCGAACTGTTAACCAAAGTCGGCGGTAATGTCGTCGGTGCCGCCTGCATAATCGAACTGACGTTCCTTAACGGCCGGGACAAGCTGAACGGCGTGCCCTTCGAGGCCCTGATGGCCTACGACGAATAACCTGGAACATTACGCGAGGCGTGATCCGCGATCTTTTTCATCACCGTCGGCAGCGCATGATCGGAAAAACCGGAAGGCTTGCTCCATAGCGCCCCCTCCGGTTCCCTTTTTATAGCCACCTCAGCCGTCAACACCGTCAATTCCAAATGAAAATGGGTGAAGGTGTGGCGGACGACGCCGTCCAGCCGCCGCCACCGGCCCTTTACGGGGGCCTGCTTGGCCGCCTCGGCGGAACTCCATATCTGCTTGCGCCAGTCGGTGGAGGGGAATTCCGTCATTCCCCCCAGCAACCCCTTTTCCGGCCTTTGCCGCAGCAGCACCCGGCCATCCCCCTGGACGGCCCAGAACACCATGCCGTAGCGAACCGGACGGGCGGCCTTGGCAACCTTGACGGGATAGCGTTCCGCTTCGCCCTGCCCCGCCGCCAGACATTCCGGCGTCAGCGGACAGGCGCTGCAATCCGGGGCCTTCGGCGTACACACGCCCGCGCCCAGGTCCATCAAGGCCTGCGCAAAGTCACCGGGACGGTTTTTGGGCGTTAGCAAGGAAGCCCGCTCGCTGATCTTCTTACGGCCTTTGGGCAAGGTATCCCCCAAGGCGAACAGACGCGCGGTCACCCGTTCGATATTCGCATCCACGGGCGTCGCCCGGCGGTCGAAGGCGATGGCGGCGATGGCGGCGGCGGTATAATCACCGATGCCGGGTAGTGCTTTCAGTTCCGGCTCCGTATCCGGGAACCGCCCCGCCCTCTCCCCGGCAATCGCCTGAGCACATTTGTGTAGGTTGCGGGCGCGGGCATAATAGCCGAGCCCCTGCCAGGCGTGCAGGACGTCGTTCAACTCCGCCTTGGCCAAGTCCCCGACCGCCGGCCAGCGGGTCGTGAAATCGTCAAAATACCCCTTTACCGCCGCAACGGTGGTTTGCTGCAGCATGATTTCCGATAGCCACACGCGGTAGGGATCAGGCGGATCGCCTTTTTTATACCGCCACGGTAGGTCCCTGGCATTGCGGTCATACCATCGAAGCAGGCGGCGGCGAACGGAAACGGGATCGGGAATTGGCGGCGTCAAATTTATTATTCCTGCTGAGAAGAAAATAGGTTAATTGCCGCCATGGGCATTTTGTCCGATTGCCCTGCGGCCCCACTAACCCTAGCATTCCCTTATGACCACCGAAAACATCAAACGCCGCAAGCGCGGCGGCGGACCTCGGGCCCTTGCGGCATCTCTGTCGGCGGCCACCAAACCGATTTTCGGCAAGCGCGGATTTGCCGACGGGGACATCCTCAAGGACTGGGCGGGGATTGCCGGCGCTCACATGGCGGCCCATAGCCAGCCGGAAAAAATCGCCTACCCCAAGGGGGCCAGCGACGGCGGTACCCTGCATCTGCGAATCGACAGCGGCGCCATGGCCACGGAATTGCAGCACCTGCAACCCCTGTTGATCGAACGCATCAACGGATATTTCGGCTTCCGGGCCGTCGATGGAATCAAAATCATCCAGGGGCCGCTGCCCGACAGGCAAAAAAAGCCGGACTGGTCGCCCAGAAAACTGGACCCGGGGGAAGAAAGCAGACTGGCGGAAAACCTGATGGACGTTGACGATGAGGACCTCCGCAAGGCGCTGCAAACCCTGGGCCGCGCCGTCATCGGGCGAAGCGGGCATTAATGCACCGCCAATAATCGAACCGAGCGAAAATGCCCGCCGGGCAAGGCAAATGAAAAAAGCGGTGGATAACCTTGCAAAAGGATTCGACTCTGCGGCAACAGCGAATCTATTATCGCATCAACATATTGTGCTTTGGGAGGCGTGTTTGAGCCGAATAGTACCAAGTCTTGCGGTTATCGCCCTGCTTCTGGCGCCTGTTACGGCTCCGGGAACGGCTGTTGCAGCGATCGTCAGCCTAGAAGAGGCCAAATCCGAAATGGTCCTGGGCCAGGCGGATGCGCCCGTGACCATGGTGGAGTTTTCTTCGCTCGGCTGTCCCCATTGCGCCAGGTTTCACCGCGATACCCTGCCCCAGATCAAAAAAGAATATATCGACACTGGCAAGGTGAAGCTGGTCTACCGGGATTTCCCCTTAGGCACGGCGGCCCTGGCGGCGGCCATGGTTGCCAGATGCGCCGGACCGAATAAATTTTTCGGCTTTATCGAAATTCTGTTCCGCTCCCAGCTCCGCTGGGGCAAGAGCGAAAACCCGCAGGAGGAACTGTCCAAGGTGGCGCGTTTCGGGGGCCTGTCGAGGGACGATGTCCAGGCGTGTTTGAAAAACCAGCCGCTGCTTGAGCACATCCGCGGCATCGCCCTGGACGGACAGATGGACCACAAGGTCAATTCAACGCCGACCTTTATTATCGGCGATGAGATCATCTCCGGCGCGCAACATTTCGACGAATTCAAGAAGGTCTTCGACAAGGCACTGAAGAAGTAATGGGAAGGCACGGCTTTGCTGCGTTTTAATAAACTCCGGCTTTCGGGCTTTAAATCTTTCGTAGACGGCTCGGACCTGCAAATCGAACTGGGTCTCACCGGCGTCGTCGGCCCTAACGGTTGCGGCAAGTCCAATCTGGTCGAAGCGTTACGCTGGGTCATGGGGGAAACGTCCGCCAAGCAGATGCGCGGCGGTGAAATGGACGACGTTATCTTCGGCGGCACCCGCAACCGGCCTGCGCGAAACATCGCCGAAGTGATTCTCAGCCTCGACAATTCCGCCCGTGTCGCGCCTGCTCAGTTTAACGACACCGACGAGTTGGAAATCAGCCGGCGCATCGAGCGTGACAAAGGCTCCACCTACCGCGTAAACGGCCACGAAGTCCGGGCCAAGGATGTGCAACTCCTGTTCGCCGACAGTTCCACCGGCGCGCGCTCCACGGCGCTGGTCAGCCAGGGTAAGATCAGCTCAATCATCGCCGCCAAGCCGACGGAACGCCGCCTGCTGCTGGAGGAAGCCGCTGGCATCACCGGACTGCATTCCAGGCGCCACGAGGCCGAGTTGCGTCTGCGCGGCGCGGAAACCAATCTGGAACGCCTGGACGATATTCTGGTCACGTTGGAAGCCCAGTTAGCGCATTTGAAGAAACAGGTCCGCCAGGCCACCCGTTACCGCAACCTGTCCGACCATATTCGCAAGGCTGAAGCGACGCTGTTTTTCCTGCGCTGGACGGCGGATGAACAAACGCTGGAAGCCGCGACCAGGGAATTCGGTGAAATCGAGACCATGGTCAACACGCTGACCGGCGCCGCGGCCAAAGCCGCCGCCCAGCAGGCCGAATGCGCTGCCGAGCTTCCAAAACACCGCCAGGCCGAGGCCGAGGCGGCGGCTGAACTACAACGCCTGACACTGGCCCGGGATGGCCTGGACGCCGAGGAACAACGGGTTGTCGAACAGGCCGAAAGCTGCCGCAACCGCATTCAGGAAATCGCCGCCGACAGAACCCGTGAAGAAGCCCTCATTCATGACGCCGCCGCCGCCCTGACCCGCATGGAAGAAGAACGCGACCGCATCCAGGCACCGGCGGACGGCGAACAGGATGCCCTGGCGGAAGCGGCAGAAAACCTGGCTGGCGCCAATGCCCGTGTGGAAGACCTGGATGGCAGGCTTGCCACCCTCACCGAGCGGGTGGCCAATGACGAAGCCCGCCGGACATCCCTGGAGCACAAGCTCACCGACCTGACGGGCCGAAGGGAACGCCTTGATAGCCGCCGCCTGGCCATCACCAGCCAGAGCGACCAGCTCCAAAAGGACAGCCCGGAAAGCTCCGAACTTGCAGAAGCCGAACAGCATCTGATCCAGACGGAGAGCACACGCGAACAGGCCCGAAACGCCGTCGCCGGCGCGGAATCGATCCGCGAAGACGCGATTTCCCGAAACAGCACAGCCGCCGCCGAAGCTCACGAAACCAAAGCCGCCGCCACCCGTCTCAAGGCGGAGGTCGAGGCCTTGAGCGAAGTTCTCGATGCCGAAGACCATGACCAGTGGCCGCCTGTGATTGACGCGCTCGGCGTCGAGGCGGGTTATGAAGCCGCCCTCGCTGTCGCCCTTGGCGAAGATCTATCGGCATCCGATAACGAAGCCGCGCCCAGCCATTGGCGCACTTTAGGCCCCATGAGCAACCCGCCGGCGCTGCCCACAGGCGCGCGGCCTTTAAGCGATTTCGTCCGGGCGCCTGCGGCCCTGGACCGCAGACTGTCGCAGGTCGGCGTCGTCGAGACCGATGACGAAGCCCGCCGTCTAACGCAAAGCCTCGCCCAGGGGCAGCGCATCGTCAGCCAGTCCGGCGGTTTGTGGCGTTGGGACGGATATACCATTTCCGCCACCGCCACGACCCCCGCCCAGGCCCGCCTTGAACAACGCAAACGCCTCAAGATCGGTCAGGAAAAACTCGCCCGGACGGAAGCCGAAGCCAAGACAGCCGAAGACCGCCACACCGCCGCCAAGGCCACCGAAGAAAAGGCTCGCTCAGACGAAAAAGCCGCCCGCGAAACCGCCACAGAAGCCGACGCCGCCTATGCCCAGGCTCGCGACCGGGTTGCCGAGATCAAGGAACGATCTGCCGGACGCATATCCCTGCTAGAATCCCTGAGCGAACAACTCATCAATATCGGCACCGACCTGGAACACCTGGACGAGGAGGAAAGGGAAGCCAGAGACGCCCTCTCATCCATTCCCGACGCCGAGGGGCCGCGCGCTGAAATTGCCGCATTGCGCGAAGACCTTTCCGGACACAGGGCCGATCAGGTGGAGTGCCAGAGCCGTTACGACACGCTTGAGCGGGCAGCCGAAGAACGTATCCAGCGCCTGGCCGCAATCGAATCGGAAACGGAATCCTGGGTCGCCCGCCGGCAAATCGCCCTGACCCAGTTGGAGCAACTGACGGAGCGCCGGGAAGGCCTTGAACGGGACCTGGAGCGCCTCGCCGCCAGGCCTGCCGAAATCCAGGAACAGCGCCAGTCCCTTTTGGCTTCGCTGGAAACGGCGGAAGGAAACCGCAAGACCCAGGCCGACACCCTGGCCCAGTCGGAACAAGCCCTGGCCGAAGCCGACAAGGTGCTTCGCAGCGCCGAAACCGAACTGGCTGCGGCGCGGGAAAACATGATCCGGCTGGAAGGCTTGGCCGAACAAGCCAAACAATCCTGTCTGGCTTTGGCTGAGCGCATCAAGGACCGGCTGGAATGCCGCCCGGACCAGTTGTTCGAGATTTCCGGGCTCAAGCCCGAAGCCGAGTTGCCGGAACTGGAAGCCATTGAACGCAAGGTCGAACGCCTCAACCGGGAACGGGAAACCATGGGGCCGGTCAACCTCAGGGCGGAAACCGAGGCCGAAGAAATGAAAGAGCAGATCGATACGCTGGAAAGCGAGCGCGATGACCTGCTGAAAGCCATCGACAAACTGCGCCGGGGCATTTCCGAACTCAACCGTGAAGGCCGCCAGCGCCTGTTGGAATCCTTTGATCAGGTCAACAAGCATTTCCAGGAACTGTTCGTCCAGATGTTCGGCGGCGGCCGCGCGCACCTGGAACTGACGGAATCCGATGACCCGCTGGACGCCGGGCTGGAAATCATGGCCAGCCCGCCGGGCAAGCGGCTGCAAATTCTATCCCTGCTGTCTGGTGGAGAACAGGCCCTGACGGCGCTGGCGCTGTTGTTCGCGGTTTTCCAGACCAACCCCGCGCCGATCTGTGTGCTGGACGAGGTCGACGCCCCGCTGGATGACGCCAACGTTGACCGCTTCTGTTCCCTGGTCGAAACAATGGCATCCACCGATACCACCCGCTTCATCATCATCACGCATCACCGAATGACCATGGCCCGCATGGATCGTCTGTACGGCGTCACTATGACGGAACGCGGCGTCTCGCAGTTGGTTTCCGTGGACCTTCAGCGCGCCGATGAGCTCAGAGCCACGGCTTAAAGCCGTCTTTAAGCCTGATCCTTGAGCGGGAGGCTCCCAATGAGCGATGACAGCCCGGAAAAACCGCCAGAACGCCCATCAGAGCCCACTATGGACATGCTCGACAAACGGCTTCGCGAGGCCCGTGGCCGGGCCCAGGAATCAGCCCCGAAAAAAAGTGATAAGAATCAGCCTCCGGGCAGTGCACTTGGTCTTGCAATGCGCGTCGGTGTCGAGTTAGTTTCTGCCCTCGCCATCGGGGTGGCGATCGGCTGGCTTCTCGACCGCTGGCTCGGCACCCGACCATGGTTGATGCTGGTGTTCATTTTTTTGGGCGGCGCAGCCGGTATCTTGAATGTTTACAGAATGGCCAGCGGTTTCGGATATGCCGTTGGCTACCAAAATGACGATACACCCGGGGACGGGTCACGGGACGACGACACCCGGAACGAAGGATAAAGACGTTGGCCGCAGGTCACAGCCCACTCGCTCAATTCGAAATTAAACGCTGGGTGCCGATTGAAATCGGCAACGTGGATGTCTCGTTCACCAATTCGTCCACCTTCATGGTGTTGACGGTGATCGCCACCAGCGCCTTTCTGATCCTCGGCATGCGCCGCAACGCCCTGGTGCCCGGGCGCTGGCAGTCGATGGTGGAACTGTCCTACATCTTCATCGCCAATCTGGTGAAAGACACGGTCGGCTCCGAAGGCCGGCCTTATTTTCCGTTCATCTTCACGGTGTTCATGTTTGTCCTGGTCGGCAACCTGTTCGGCATGGTGCCATACGGCTTTACCTTCACCAGCCACATCATCGTCACCTTCACCATGGCGTTTGTCGTGTTTATCGGCGTGACCATCATCGCCATCGCCAAACACAAGATGCACTTTTTCACGTTTTTCATGCCGCCCGGCGTACCCATGATCATGGCGCCGCTGCTGATACCCATTGAAATCATTTCCTACCTGTCCAGGCCGATCAGCCTGAGTGTGCGTCTGTTCGCCAATATGCTGGCCGGACACACCTTGTTGAAGGTGTTCGCAGGCTTTGTGATCTCGCTCGGCATGTTCGGGGTCTTTCCGCTGGCCTTTGTCGTCGCGCTGACCGGTCTGGAAATCGTCATCGCCCTGTTGCAGGCCTTTGTCTTCACCATTCTGACCTGCCTTTATCTCAACGATGCGCTTCATCTGCATTAGGACCCCAGCAGAAAAGAACGCGTCTTTTACTTCCTATTTTAACCGTTAAACTGAATTCCAAAGCTAGAAAGGAAACTTCCCATGGATCTCGAAGCAGCCAAATTGATTGGCGCGGGTTTGGCCGTTATCGGCGTGATCGGTTCCGGTATCGGCATCGGCACCATATTCGCCTCATTCATTCAGGCGGTCGGCCGTAACCCGGCGGCGCAGCCCGCCGTCTTCCCGATGACCATGCTGGGCTTTGCGCTGGTGGAAGCCATCGCGTTGTTTGCCCTGGTGATCGCCCTCGTCATCCTGTTTGGCTAACCCCAATCAGGTCTAACCTTGCCCCTGCGGCGCCGGGACAACCCGGCGTCCGGGGTCATGGGGAACCGGCATGCCGCAACTAGACGTCTCAACTTTCCTGCCGCAGATTTTTTGGCTGGTGATCACGTTCACCGCTCTTTTCCTCATCATGTGGAAAATCGCGGTGCCCGGCATCGCCAACACGCTGGAAACCCGGCAAAAGCGGATCGAAGACAACCTGGACAAGGCGACTCAGGCCAAACAGGAAGCCGAAGAAACCCTTGCTGCTTATGAGGCATCCATGGGCGAAGCCCGGACCGAAGCCCAGGGCATTCATGCCGAGGCCGCCAAGGGGCTTTCCGATGAAGCCGACGCCCGGGGAGCCGAACTGTCTGAAAACCTGAGCGGTAAGATCTCCGAAAGCGAGGCCGAAATCCGGCGCGCCGTGGAGGCCGCCATGGACAGTGTCCGCGATATCGCCACAGAGGTTGCGGGCGATGCCCTGGAGAGACTGACAGGACAGCCGGCGGACGATAAAGCCTTAAGCGGCGCCGTTGATCGCGCGCTCAAGGCCGACGGTTAGGAAACGGTGAACGGTATGGCATTCCTTCATGATCCGACTTTCTGGGTGCTGGTGGCGTTCGTCATCTTCATCGCCGCCGCCGCCCGGCCCATTATTCGCCTCGCCACGGCGGGCCTGGACAAGCGGGCCGATAAAATCCGCAATGACCTGGAAGAAGCGGAAAAGCTGCGCCAAGAGGCACAGGACCTGCTGGCCGGATATCAGCGCAAACAACGTGACGCCATCCAGGAAGCCGAAGACATCGTCCAGCATGCCCGCGAAGAAGCCGAACGGCTCGCCGTCCAGGGCCGTGAAAATCTGGAGGCCGCACTGGAGCGGCGCAAGAATCTGGCGCTGGAACGCATTGCCCAGGCCGAAGCCCAGGCCATTGACATCGTCCGCGCCAAGACCGTGGACCTCGCCCTGGATGCCACCCGCGAATTCCTGACCAAGGAGCTAAAGGGCAAACAGGCCGACGCGCTGATCGATCAGGCGATTAAGGATCTTCCGGAAAAGCTTCACTAATCGGGAAGCGTTCGGGGGTCGTCATAGCCCTGGTACGGCCACGATTTCACCAGCCGCCACCCTGCCCCGTTCCATTTCAGCAAGTGCGATTGACGCAAGCCGAGGTTTAGCCCGAGCGAGGAATTTACGCCCGGCAGGACCTGGTGGACCCAGGCATGGGTGATGCCCTTGGCGGCGACTTCGGCGGCGATGCGATTTCGCGGTTTGTTCCGGACCTTGTACTGGCGGGTAACGCGCAGGGGCTTGGTCACGCCGGGCGCGCTCAACAGTTCAAAGGCCATGATAACCGAGGACAGCCCTTCGCCCTCCGGATCGACAACCGCCAGATTGGCCTTTTCCGGAAGGATATCGGCGAGGTCTTGCGCGACCATGCGCATATGGGCTTTTTGCGGTCTGATGTCGAAACGCAGTTTGGACGCCGTAACCACGGGAACCGCCAGAACCAAAAGGATTGCCGCGGCGGCCAAGACAGACCGTCCGCCCGACAGGCGCCGGGCTTTCTCATCGACGCCGTATTTCCGCCACAGAATGGCCAGCCCCAGGGCTGCCGTCGTACTCCCCAAAAGCCCCAAATGCGTGTTGAAACGCCAGAACCCAGCCGCCCTGAGACTGCTTCCGGTATCGAAGGCCACGATATACATGGCAAACAGAAACAGGTTGTAACCGACGAACAGGCCGCCTGTGAGTAGAACCAGACGGTCGAACGCGCTACGGCAGCGAAGAACGGCGAGGCCGGCGAAAAAGACCAGCCCGATCATCATCGCGAAATAGCCCCCCTTGCGCAGGGCGATGGATGCCATCCGTATCAGGATGTCGAAGGTTTCCACCACGTGCCAGTCTCCGAAGGGAAGAAACAGAAACTCGCCGGCGGCAAGGTTCCGGCCGACGTGAAAACGCCACATCAGGTACACAACGGCCGGAGCGACGAGCATCCGGAGCCAAAGAGCCAGATAGCGCCGGACCCTAATGGCGGGGTCGCGCCAGGCGACCACGGCCGACAGGAGCAGCAATAACGTCAAAAGGACAAGGTTAGGCTGCCGCAAATTCACGAACAGCGCCGCCGTGAAGGAAAACTGCCAAGCCAGGGCTGCGAAGTCCTGTTTGCCTTCGGCTAGGCCCCCAAGGATTTTCCAGACCAAAATGCCCAAGACGGCGAGCACAATACCCGTCGGCACGTCGCCATAGGCAGTAAAGACCAGTTTTTGCACGAAGGCGGTGCTGAGGACCGTTACCCCCAAGATCCCCAACGCGGCGGCACCCCAGGTTTTGCTCCAACCGATATCGGCAGCCAACCCGCGTTTAACCACCGACAGGTAAACCGGCGCGAAACAAAAAAGCAGGACGACATTGGCGATCCCGCCCGCGTTTTCGACGAAAACCCCCGTCAGCCGCGAAACAAGATAGGTCACCAATGGCCCGGCATAAGGATAGGCGGGAAAGATGGACGGGCTTCTGGGGAATCCCAGGCCCGGGAAGTCGTCATATTTGTACAGGAAGGCGGCGTTGGGCAGCCATTGTGAAAACTCGTCCCATTGCGTCGCCGTCATGGCAGAAACCAGCAGCAGCAACGGAATACCGAGAACGAAAATACGCCACAAAACGCCTTTCGTACTCTCCTCTCTTTTCAGAACGAAGACGATGGCAACGAGGCCGCCACCCCAAAACGCAAAAACCAGCCATCCGAAAGGCGCGGACAGGACGACGCCGAGAACCGTAAACACCCCTGTCACCAAGCCTAAGCCGGCAAAAACATCGACTTGGACGAAACGCTTGCCGCCTCCGATCAAGGCTCCGTAAAAGGCGCAAAGCGCGATGGTCAAAAGAACGGAGAATAGACCCGCAAGCTGTAATAGGGATGGAGAAAAATATTGCACCGGCCCCCCTTTGCCCCCCTAGCCGATAAGGGCCAGCCATTCCTGTTCGCTCAAGGTCGTGACGCCCAGTTCTTGCGCCTTTTTGGCCTTGGAGCCTGCATCGGCGCCGACGACGACATAATCGGTTTTCTTCGACACGCTGCCCGCCACTTTAGCGCCCAGCCCCTCGGCCCGGTTCTTCGCTTCGGCGCGGCTTAAGGTTTCCAGCGATCCGGTGAACACCACCGTTTTCCCGGCCACCGGCGACGACGATGTGTCCGGGGCCTCGAAATCCCCGACCGTTAGCAGGACCTGTAAATCATCCAGAACTTCACGGTTATGATCCTCCGCGATAAACCCCAGCAAATCATCGGCCACGGACGGCCCGATGCCGTCGATATTGACCAGTTCACCATACGCTTCGGACTCGCGGTCCTGGGCCGCATCCATATGGTCGCGCCAGCCTTGAAGCGATCCGTATTGCCTGGCCAGCAGCCGTGCCGTCGCCTGCCCGACCTGGCGGATGCCCAGGGCGTAGATGAAACGGTCGAGGGGAATCCCGCGCCGTTCTTCAATGGCGGCAAAAAGATTATTCGCCGATTGCTCGCCCCAACCCTCGCGGGTGGATATCTCTTCCGTTTGGTTCCGGAGGCGAAAGATATCCGCCGGGGTTTTGATGAGACCTTCGCTGGAAAACGCCTCGATATGCTTAGCCCCCAGCCCTTCGATATCAAACGCGCCGCGCGAGACGAAATGCTTCAGGCGTTCCACCCGCTGTGCCGGACAAACCAGCCCACCCGTGCATCGGGTCGCCACTTCGCCGTCTTCGCGCTCGGCGTGACTGCCGCATTCCGGACAGGTATCGGGGAAAACAAAAGCCTCTGAATTCGTTGGCCGTTTCTCAAGAACCACGGACACCACCTGCGGAATGACGTCGCCGGCGCGCTGGATGATGACGGTGTCGCCCTCGCGTGCGTCCTTGCGGGCTATTTCATCCCTGTTGTGCAGTGTGGCGCGGCTGACGACGACGCCGCCGACAGTCACCGGCTCCAGATTCGCAACCGGTGTCAGAGTACCAGTGCGCCCGACCTGGATGGTAATTTCTCTTAACACCGTCTCAGCCTTTTCCGCCGGGAACTTGTGCGCCACGGCCCAGCGTGGCGCGCGGCTGACCTGACCCAGACGGTCCTGCCAGTCGAGCCGGTTGACCTTATAGACCATGCCGTCGATATCGTAATCCAGCCCGGCGCGCTGTTCTTCCACCTTGCGGTAAAAGGCAAGGCAGCCATCCACTCGGTCGTGCATTTCGGCCAGCGGGTTTGTCGGAAAGCCCCAACCCCGGAGCCGTTCAAGAAAACCCCAATGGGTATCGGCGACCGGGTCCGACACCTCTCCCCAGGCATAAGCGAACATGCTGAGCGGGCGGGCCGCCGTCACCGCTGGATCTTTCTGGCGTAACGAACCGGCGGCGGCATTGCGGGGATTAGCGAAAATCTTCTGCGCGGCCTCCTTCTGATCGCGGTTCAGGCGGGCGAAGTCCTGTTTGGTCATATAGACCTCGCCCCGTACCTCCAGCACATCCGGCGCGCCGGATAGCGTCATCGGGATATCATTCAGGGTTTTCAGGTTTTCGGTGATGTCTTCACCGGTCGTTCCGTCGCCGCGTGTCGCGCCCTGGACGAAGACTCCGTTTTCGTAGCGCAACGATACGGACAATCCGTCGATCTTCGGCTCGCAAACGATCTCCACCGTTTCATCCTCGTCCAACCCGAGAAAACGCCGGACGCGGCCTAAGAATTCGCCGACATCGGCATCGTCGAAGGCATTGCCCAGCGACAGCATGGGAACGGCGTGGGATACCTTCCGAAACCCCTGAGCCGGGGCCGCGCCGACCCTTTGCGAAGGGCTGTCGGCCTTCACCAGCTCGGGAAAAGCGGCCTCGATCTCATTCAGCCGCTGGCGCAGGGCATCGTATTCGGCGTCGCTGATTTTCGGCGCATCGTCCTGATAGTAGGCGGCGTCATGTTCGGCGATATCGCGGCTTAAGCTTTCCAGCTCAGCCGAGGCTTCCAGCGGCGTGAGATCCTGGGCCGGTACGGCACCGGGCTTTCCGCTCACGAGCCGGTCCCGTCCAGCAGGCTATCGGCGGCGGCGCGGGCTTCGTCCGTGACCGTGGCGCCGGCCAGCATGCGGGCGATTTCCTCCTTGCGCGCCCCGTCGTCCAGGGCATCGACGGAGGTCAGGACGCTGGGGTCGGCCTCGCTTTTGGAAACCAGCCAATGATGCGTGCCACGGGCGGCGACCTGCGGCGAATGGGTGACCACCAGCACTTGACAGTCGCGGGCCAGAAAATCTAGGCGTTCGCCCACGGCGTCGGCGACGGCCCCGCCGACGCCGGAATCGACTTCATCGAAGACCAGGGTCTGAACCGGGTCCGCTTGCGCCAACACGGCCTTCAGCGCCAGGGTAAAGCGCGCCAGTTCTCCGCCGGACGAGATTTTGCCGATCGGTCCCGCCGGGGCGCCCGGATTGGTCGCCACCTGAAAGACCACCTTGTCACGCCCTTCCGGCCCCCAGGAGGCTTCGGCCAGTTCGCTGACGGAGGTCGAAAACACCGCCTTTTCCAGCTTCAGGGGCTTCAATTCTCCAGCCACTGCCGTATCCAGTTTTGCCGCTTCCGTTGTCCGCGAACGGCTGAGCGTTTGCGCCGCTTTTTCGTAATCCTCACGGGCCGCCTGCTCCGCCTTGGCGAGTTCCGCCAATCGGGCGTTGCCGTCTTCCAGCGCCTGCACTTGTCCCGCTAATGCTTTGGCAAGATCGGCCAGACCATCGACCTCGACATTGTGTTTGCGGGCCAGGGCGCGTAGCGCGAACAACCGTTCTTCGGCCAGTTCCAGGGAATTGGGGTCCATATCCAGCCCGGCGGCGACGCTTTCCAGAAGAGCATCGGCTTCCGTGGCTTCCGACTGAGCGCGGGCCAAGGCGGCCAGGGTTTCGGACAAACGTCCGCCCGAGTGTTCGGCGACCTGCTCCAGGTGCTTTAAAGCGTCTTGCAGCCGCGTCAGCGCGCCCGTGTCACCATGCAAGTCGCTAGCCGCCGCATTCATGGCCGTGACCAGCTTTTCCGCGTTCATCATCAGGCCGCGCTCGGAAGCCAGGGTCGTTTCCTCACCCGGCTTCGGGTCCAACGTAGTCAACTCCTCAAGCGCATGGGTGATATATTCCTGATCCCGGCGTGCCGCCTCCAGGTCCGTCTCGGCGGTTTCCCTGGCATGGATGGCAGCCCGCCACCTGGCGTAGGCAGCGCGGGTTTTTTCCACCGCCCCGTCCAGACCTCCATAGGCATCCAGCAGGGAACGGTGGGTCGCCTCGTTCAGCAATCGCTGGCTTTCGAACTGTCCGTGAATTTCGACCAGGGATTCCCCGATCTCCTTCAACAGTTGAACGCCGACGGGCTGGTCATTGATGAAAGCCTTGGAACGCCCGTCCTTGCCGAGAACCCGGCGCAGGACGAGATTTTCCTCGGAAGCATCGACGCCTCGGTCTTCCAGAACCGCGAATACCGGGCTGTCCGCCGGAAGCTCGAAGGCCGCCGTTACCGATGCCTTGTCTGCGCCGTGGCGGACCAGGCGAGCCTCGGCCCGCATGCCCAGCGCCAGCCCCAGCGCATCGAGCAGGATCGACTTGCCGGCCCCCGTTTCCCCGGTCAACACGCTTAACCCGGCCTCGAAAGAAAGGTCGAGCCGGCCAATCAATACGACATCGCGTATGGAAAGCGTCGTTAACATGTTTTCGGGCTTACCAGGGCTTGTACCAGGGTTTGCTTTCCTTCGGCTCGGCGACTTCGTTGCCCATGATCTTATAGGAATCCAGGTACCATTCGCTGCCCGGGAAATTATGGCCCAGGACGGCGGCCGTTTTTCTGGCTTCATTCTCAAGACCGAAGGCCAGATAGGCTTCCGTCAACCGATGCAGGGCTTCCGGTACATGGGTGGTGGTCTGGTAATTGTCCACCACCGACTTGAACCGGTTGATGGCCGCCAGGTATTGTCTTTGCTTGTGATAATACCGGCCGATTTCCATTTCCTTGCCGGCCAGATGGTCGCGGGTCAGGTCCAGTTTCAATTTGGCGTCGCGGGCGTATTTGCTCCTCGGGAAGCGCTTGATGAGTTCGCCCAGGGTATTCTGGGCCAATTCGGTCATCATCTGGTCACGCGCGACGTCGGAAATCTGTTCGTAGTAGCTCAACCCCTTCAGATAATAGGCGTAGGCGATATCCTTGCTGGTGGGATGAAGCTGAATGAACCGGTCGAGCGCGATAATGGCCTCGTCATAGAGATTGTTCAGGTAATAACTGTAGGCCGCCATAAGCTGCGCCTTGTTGGCCCAAAGGGAATATGGATGCTGGCGTTCAACCTCGTCGAACTTGGCCGTAGACGTGACATAGTCTTGATCCAGCAGGGCGTCCATGGCCTCGTTGTAGAGTTCTTCGACCGGGCGCTCCACGTATTCCTGCTTTTTTCCCGCACAGGCAACCGTGGCGACGGCCAAAACCAGCACCATGGCTAAATGCATAGACGCGGAAAAAGGTTTGTTGCGGGTCATCCTTGCTCCTTTTGTCCGACCATCTGCAGCGGACGTATGCGCGATTATATAGCACGAGGCCCCGGTGGAATCACGAAATCGGCGGGGTTCGGAACAAAAAATTCCCCGCCGAAGCAGGGAATAAAACAGAAAGGGGTTGAAGGTCCGGAAACCGGGCTTTAGGCAATTTCCGCCAGTTCCGGGAAAATACCGCCATCAATAGCCGAAAGCACCTCATCCCCATGCAGGACATCGTATTCCCAGGCATCCGGATCGGCGAAAAGGGCATGCAACAGGGCATTGTTCGCGGCATGGCCGGAGCAGACGCCCTGGAAATTGCCGATAATCGGTGCGCCGCTGAGATAAAGGTCGCCGATGGCGTCGAGAACCTTGTGGCGGACGAATTCGTCGTCGTAGCGAAGGCCACCTTCGTTCAGAACGGAATCGCCGCTGACGACGATGGCGTTATCCAGGGATCCGCCCTTGGCCAGTCCGGCATTGCGCAGCGCCTCGACCTCATGCAGGAACCCGAACGTCCGGGCGCGGGCCAGTTCCTTGGCAAAGCTGCCGTTGACGACGCCGATGGACAGCGACTGCTTCGACACCATGTCGTTGTCGAAATCGATTTCGAAATCCAGCGACAGGTGGGTTCCGGGTGTTAGCCGGGCCGAACCGTCATCAAGGGAAACGGGCTTTAAAATCCGGATAACGCGCCTGGGCGCGTCCTGCTCGACGACGCCGGCGCAATCGACCAAGAAGACGAACGGCTGGGCCGAACCATCCATGATCGGAACTTCCGGACCATTCAGTTCAATCCGGGCGTTGTCGATACCACAGCCCGAAAGCGCCGCCATCAGGTGTTCGACGGTGCCGATAGTAACGCCATCCTTGTTACCCAGTGTCGTGCACATGCGGGTGTCGACCACATGGTCCCAACGGGCCGGGATTTCGGCGCCGTGTCCGGCGATATCGGTACGTTTGAATACGATGCCGGTATCGGCATCGGCGGGGAAAAGGGTCATCGACACCTTGGACCCGGAGTGCAACGCCACCCCGGAACAGTTGATGGACGTTTTAAGCGTCCGCTGGTTGACGGTCCCGGCAGACTCCTGCTCAGAAGCTTTGCCGTCCGCCTTAACCATCATGGTGCCTTTTGAAGTTGTCATCCGGATCCGCAGTTGTCTGTTTTTAATCTTTTTTATAGCGCTCATTCCGGTTCGGATTTCCCGAAGAGATTGAGCAGCTTCCAGTGATGTGTTTAACAACATCCCGGAAGCCACTCAAATCACTCTTTGTTACCGATTGTTACCTTTGATAACTCCTTATTAACAATCAGTTAACCAACCCCCCGTCAGTTGGCCTGACGACGGAGAAAAGCCGGAATATCCAGCAGGTCATCGGTGTTGTCACTGGCCGGAAGGCGCTCTTCCGCATCCATTCCGCCCAGCGATTGCGCCTCTTCCGCCACTTCCTGGTCGGGGTCCGGCGACGTGACCAACGCCACCTGCGGCTGCTCCACAGGTTCAGCCGGGCTTTCGGATTCGGCTACCGCTTCAGGAGTCGGAGCCGAAGCCTCATCCAACAAGGAAACCTCTTTGATTTCAACAAGTTCCGGGGCAGCATCCTTCTTGCCGAAGGCCGCTTTACCGCTTCCCGTGACCCGTTCAAACAGGCTTACACCCTTGGAACGCCAGGGACTGGAAACCGGTTCCGGGGTCTCTTCAGACGCCACAGGGGAGTCATCAGGCTCCTCTTCTTTCCCGGCATCCTCAGTGACCTCTTCCATACTCGCCACATCGGCAGGCGCCGCTGGTTCCGGCGGGATAAAGGCATCGGTGGCGCCAACGGACGGCATCGCCGCGGGCGGCTGTTCCGCTTCCTGAGCCGCGGGAATGTCTTCCGCGACCGCCTCCTCTATAGTTTCCAGGACAGTTTCAGGACCCGATTCGTCTTCCGATTCGGCTTCCGATTCGGTCTCCGGCCCATCAATGGGCTCAGCTATAGGTTCATTGGCGACTTCGGCAACAGTCTCCGTTTCGGACTCTGGTTCCGCCTCCATGCCCGGTTCGTCTTCGGCCACAGGCTCCGGTATGGCGTCTTCTATGGTTATTGCGGCAGGCTCCATAGATGTTTCGAGAATCGGGTCCGACCAGGGTTCGGTGTGCTGGCGGCTGGTTTCCGGGCTGTCCAACTGGTCCGCCAGATGCAGCATCGTCGGCAAGGCCATCTGTGAGGCATTGATGTCGATGCCGGTGGCAACGACGGAAACCCGCATGATGCCTTCCAAATCGGAATCGAACGCGGAACCGACGATGATGTAGGCATCGTCATCGACCTCGGCGCGGATGCGATTTGCCGCCTCATCGACCTCGAACAAGGTGATATCCATGCCGCCGGTGATGTTGATCAGCACACCCTTGGCGCCTTTCATGGAGGTGTCGTCGAGCAGCGGATTGGCGATCGCCGCTTCCGCCGCATCCAACGCCCGGCGTTCGCCGTCGGCTTCGCCGGTACCCATCATGGCCTTGCCCATTTCACTCATCACGGAGCGGATATCGGCGAAGTCCAGGTTGATCAGACCCGGCATCACCATCAGGTCGGTGACGCCGCGAACGCCCGAATAGAGCACCTCGTCGGCCATCGCGAAGGCATCGGCGAAGGTGGTTTTTTCATTGGCGATACGGAACAGGTTCTGATTGGGAATAACGATCAGGGTATCGACGTATTGTTCCAGATCTTCGATCCCCGCTTCGGCCTGCTTCATCCGGTGCGAGCCTTCGAACTGGAACGGCTTGGTGACCACGCCGACGGTCAGGATGCCTTTTTCCTTAGCCGCCCGGGCGATCACCGGCGCCCCCCCGGTACCCGTGCCTCCGCCCATTCCGGCGGCGATGAAAGCCATGTGGGCTCCATCCAGTTCGGCGAGGATTTCGTCGATGGATTCTTCAGCCGCACCGCGGCCGATTTCCGGCCGCGATCCCGCGCCCAGTCCTTCGGTCAGGCGAACTCCCAACTGAATGCGCCTTTCGGTCCCGGCTTGCGACAGGGATTGGGAATCCGTGTTGGCGACAATAAAGTCCACGCCTTCAAGTTGGGCGCGGATCATGTTGTTAACGGCGTTGCCGCCCGCCCCACCAACCCCGATCACGGTCAGTTTGGGCTTTAGATGCGGTGTCTTGTCGTCTGGTACGGTCAGGTTGATACTCATGTTGGCCTCCTTCGTTTTAGGCGACGTGAAATTGCCTGTGCGACAGGACCACGTCTGGCCCCGCCACGGGTGAATCGATACCGCACGCATGCGGTGGTTGGGTTTTCGCTGTTAAGGGTTGAAACAAAATTCTCATTAGAAATTCTCCCGCAACCATTGCCCGATCCGGCCGAAGCCGCGGTTCATCTGTTCTGGCGGACAATAAGCGGCGCTTGGCACCTCGGCTTTGTTGGAAATGGCGTACTGCAACAACCCTGCAGCCGTTGAAAAAGCCGGCCCTGCAATGGCTTCCGCCATGCCTTCAATCGGCCTGGGGCGGCCCATGCGAATCTGTTTTTCGAGAATGGACGCGGCCAGTTCCCGCACGCCGGTGAGTTGGCTGGCCCCACCGGTCAGCACGACCCGCTGTCCGGCGACCTTGTCGAAACCGGTTTCCGCCAGACGGTCGCGGACCATCTCAAAGGTTTCCTCGATGCGGGGCCGGATAATTCCGATCAGCATGGAACGGGGAATATTGTTGGCTTCGGCGGAGTTTTCCTCGCCGACCAGGGGCGCCTTTATGATCTCGCGGTCATCCGAAGACGACGCCAGAACGCTGCCGAACAACGTCTTCATTCGTTCGGCCTGATCCAGCGGCGTCGACAGGCCGCGTGCGATATCGCTGGTGACATGCCCGCCGCCAACAGGAAGGACGTCGATGTTGACCAGTTCGCCATCGAAGTAGACGGCGATGGACGTCGTGCCGCCCCCCATGTCAACACAGGTCACGCCCAACTGGGTTTCGTCTTCGACCAGGGTCGACAAGGCTGAGGCATAGGGCGTCACCACCTTGTTCTGAACCTCAAGGTGGCAGCGCTGAATGCTGGTTTCCAGGTTGCGGACCGGGCCGCTGAGCGCGCTGATGACATGCATGTTGACGCCCAAGCGTTCGCCGAACATGCCGCGCGGATCGCGCACGCCCCGGTTACCATCCACCGAATATCCGACGGGGATGCTGTGTTCCAGTTCCCGTTCCTTGGCCATGCCGTCCGTCAGCACCGCGGGATCGAGAATCCGCCTGAGGTCAGCGTCGCCGATTTCGTGCCCGGCGATGGAAACCTCATAGGCAATCAGCCGCGATTTCGGCTGCCCGCCGGTCAGGTTGACGACCACGCCAGAGATATTCTCACCCGCCATCTGCTCGGCAGCTTCGACGGCGGCCCGAATGGAGGCTTCCGTTTCATCCAGATCGACAATGGTCCCCGAGCGAAGGCCCCGGGACACCTGATGGCCGATACCGATGATCTTGAGACCGTCTTCCGGCGCGGTGCCGGCGGCGGGCTCATGACGGGCTATCAGGCAACAGACCTTGTTCGTGCCCACATCAAGGGCGGCGACAAGGCCGTTCCTAACCCTTTTTGGCGCTGTTTTCTTTTTCATCACCGTTACCTTGTTAAGTCTCTTGGCGTTTGGCCCTGACCCGCACAGCCGGGCGCGGGGGTTTCCGCACAATCAGACGGTCCGGCAGGCGTAGATCCAAAATCCGCACATCCCGCTCCAGCACTCGATGGGTCTTTTCGTATTCGGCCAGGCGGGTCCATGCGGCGGCGGTGTTTTCTTCCGGCAGGCGAACGTCAATGTCGCCTGTCAGGCGCAGATTCCAGCGTCGTCCGCCGACGCGCACCGCAGCCTTGACCATGTGCAACAGGTCCGGCTCCGAAGACAGCACCTGCAAAAGTTTCGCGGCATGTTCCGGTGCATCCGCGCCGACCACCACCAACAGATCGGAGAACCGTTCAAGTCCTTTGCGCAAAATGACTTCACCATCCGTATCGATTAGGGCGAACACCCCCTTGTTCTGCCACAGCACCAGGGGCTGGCGTTCCTCGACGTTGAGCAGGACCGTATCGGGCAGCATCCTCTCGACGCTTGCCTTTTTGATCCAAGGCAGCGCCTCTATGCGCTTTTTCGCAGCGCCTAAGTCGAAGGCGAGAATCGGCGCGCCGCGGGCCAGTTGAACGGCCTTCAAAAGGTCTTTCTGGCGGGTTTCGCTACGCCCGACGACAAGGATTTCGTTAACCTTGAAGCCGACTTCCGCCGACGCCGCGATCAGCGCCCACTTGGCCTTAACAATGGTGGCGGGAACCCAGCCCGATTGCCAAACCCGCCATCCGCCACCGGCGGCCAGGGCTATCAGCAAAACGATCAGCGCCGGGCGGACGTGCCGGTGACGCCAAAAGGGAACCACCCTGCGCCTGGGCTGTCCGCGTTTCGAAGTTTTTGCCTTAGCTTTTATACTCATGCGTCGCACTCCGCGTTTTCGACCATCCACACCACCAATTCCTGAAACGGAATTCCGGCGTAATCGGCCTGTTCAGGCACCAGCGAGGTCGGGGTCATGCCCGGCTGGGTATTGATTTCAAGGAGATACAGCTTGTCGCCGTCGCATCGGAAATCGGCCCGGCTGACGCCCCGGCAGCCGAGCGTTTCATGGGCCAGGACGGCGAGGCGCATGGCTTCTTCGCTGACATCCGGTCCGATGTCGGCCGGAACCACGTGCTGTGATCCGCCGTCTGCATATTTGGCGTCGTAATCATAGAACTCCCGGCCAGTCTTGATTTCGGTCACGCCCAAGGCCCTGTCACCCATCACAGCCACGGTCAGTTCCAGACCTGGGATGAACTTTTCGACCATGACCCGGCCGCCGAAGGGCCAGCCGGTATCGTTGAACAACGGCTCGTTCGCACCCTCGGGAACAATATGGACGCCGACGCTGGAACCTTCGTTCAGGGGCTTGATGACATAGGGCCGTTCCATAACGTCACCGGCGAGGATTTCTTCGCGGGTTACGATCTTGTGCTCGGCCACCGGAATTCCGGCGTCGGCGAACAGGCGCTTGGCCATCGGTTTGTCCATGGCGAGCGCCGAAGCCAGCAGGCCGGAATGGGTGTAGGGAATATCCAGGATATCCAACAGGCCCTGAACGCAGCCGTCTTCGCCAAAGCGGCCATGCAACGCGTTAAACACCGCATCGGGGCGCGGGTAGAGTCGCGTCATCAGCGCCCCCATGTCCCGTTGCACGTCTATGGAGGCGACATCCATACCGGCGTTCCCTAGCGCATGCACCACAGCCGCGCCGGAAACCAGCGAGACTTCGCGTTCCGCCGACCAGCCGCCCATCAAAACCGCAACATGCCGGGTCATGACATATCTCCCTCACCGTTGGAGGCGTGGCGTCCAAGGCGGCGAATTTCCCATTCCAGGGTGACGCCGCTGTCTTCGAACACGCGGCGACGGATCTCTTCGCCAAGGCCTTCCAGGTCCTGAGCCGTGGCGTCGCCGGTGTTGATCAGGAAGTTGCAGTGCAGGTCGGACACCTGTGCCTTGCCGCGCATCAGTCCCCGGCAGCCGGCCCTTTCGATCAGCTCCCAGGCTTTCATGCCTTCCGGGTTGCGGAAAGTAGAGCCACCCGTCGGCGTCCTCAGCGGTTGTGTCGCCTCACGTTCGGCCTGGATGCCTTCCATACGCCGCGTGATAGCGTCCGTATCGCCGGGCACGCCCCGGAGCCGCGCTACGGTAAAAATAAAGTCCCCCGGCACGTTGGAATGGCGGTATCCGAAGCCCATTTCGGCGACCGCCAACCGGTGCAGTGTACCGTCTCCGTCGAGGGCTTCGGCATCGACGAAAATATCCTTGAATTCGGAACCGTAGGCACCGGCGTTCATGCGCAAGCCGCCGCCGATGGTGCCGGGAATACCGGACAGGAATTCCAGCCCCGCCAGTCCGGCGTCGCGGGCCTGGCGCGCCACGGTGATATCGGTTGCGGCCGCCCCGGCGGTGATGATGTCGCCGTCAATGGAAATGTCGTTGAACCCGCGCCCGATGCGGACAACGACGCCTTCGACGCCGCCGTCGCGGATAATAAGGTTGGACGCCGTGCCGATGACGGTTACGGGAATATCGGCGGGTTTGTCCTTCAGAAATGCGGCAAGGTCCGCGGCGTCGGCGGGCTGAAACAGCACGTCGGCGGCTCCGCCGGTCTTGAACCAGCTGAACCGGGCCATCGGCGCATCGGCTTCCATGGAGCCGCGCACGCCGGGCAGGAGATCGATCAGGCCGGGTTCGGGGCGTTTAGCTGGCATCATTCGCCGCCTCCCTGGCCTTGCCGCTGCCCTTGGCGCGGAGCGTGCGCAACTGTTCGGGTAAGTCCTGCGCCCAGCGGGTGATGTCGCCGGCACCCATGCAGACCACCATATCCCCCGGCCCGGCCAGCGTGTTGACAATGCCGGCCAGATTTTCCGGGCCGTCCAGCGCCCGCACGGTCCGGTGTCCGTGATGCTCCAGCCCCTCAACCAAGGCGTCGCGGTGAATACCTTCGATGGGCTTTTCTCCGGCTTCGTACACATTAGCCACGATCACCGCATCGGCGTCGTTGAAGCACGTGCAGAACCCTTCAAACAGATCCTTCAGGCGGCTATAGCGATGCGGCTGCACGACGGCGATAACCTTGCCTTTTGCAGCCTGACGGGCGGTTCTCAGCACGGCGGCGATCTCCACCGGGTGATGGCCGTAATCGTCGATAATGGTGATACCGCCGACCTCGCCGGTGCGGGTAAAGCGGCGCTTGACGCCTTCGAAGGACGCAAGCGAGCGGCGGATGACGTCTTCGGCGACATCCATCTCGACGGCAATGGCAATGGCCGCCAGCGCGTTCTGGACGTTGTGTTCGCCCAGCATGGACAGCGCCAGATCCTTGAAGGTCTGCTCCGCGCCGGTCTTGCGGTCAATGATATGGACATCGAAGCGGGCGGCTTCAGCCGTCGTTTCGACATTGACCGCGCGTACGTCGGCCTGCGGGCTGAACCCGTAGGTGATGATGCGGCGGTCGGACACGCGGGGAATCATCGCCTGCACTTCTGCGTGGTCAATGCACAGCGCGGCGAAGCCATAAAACGGGATGTTGGCGACGAAGGCGTCGAAGGCGTCGCGCAGACCATCGAAGGAACCGTAATGGTCCAGGTGTTCCGGGTCGATATTGGTAACCACGGCAATGGTCGCGGGCAGTTTAAGAAACGTACCGTCGGATTCATCGGCCTCGGCCACCATCCACTCCCCGGCGCCGAGCCGGGCGTTGGTCCCCCAGGCATTGATGATGCCACCGTTAATCACCGTCGGGTCCAGGCCTGCGGCATCCAGCACGGCGGCGACCAAAGACGTAGTCGTGGTCTTGCCGTGGGTGCCGCCGACGGCGATGGACCATTTCAAACGCATCAGTTCGCCTAGCATTTCCGCGCGGCGAACGACGGGAATCATGCGGTGGCGGGCGGCCTGGACTTCCGGGTTGCCGGATTTGACCGCCGTTGAGATCACCACCACCCGGGCCTCGCCCAGGTTTTCTTCTGCATGGCCGATATGGATGGAAATGCCGAGATCGCGCAGCCGCTTGACGTTGGGGCTGTCGGAGACGTCACTGCCCTGCACGGAATAGCCAAGCGTGTGCAGGACTTCAGCGATGCCGCTCATGCCGATGCCGCCGATGCCGACAAAATGGATAGTTCCGATATCGAGAGGAAGCGCCCTCATGCGGCCCTCCTTTCGGAATCCGAGCCGCCATTTCCGTCACCATCCCCATTACCGTTAGACGGCAGCAGGGTAAACACCATGTCCGCCAGACGCCCGACGGCATCCACCGCCGCCGCGTCACGGGCGGCAGACGCGGCTTTTTCCAGAATCGCCGGCAGGCCGAACAGAGAATCCAGGCGCGCCGCCAGCCCGGCAGGCGTGAAGGCGTCCTCCGGCATCAACCAACCGGCCCCGGCCTCGTCGATGGCGTGCGCGTTGCGGGTCTGATGGTCGTCGATGGCGTGGGGATAGGGAACCATGATCGCCGGACGCCCGACGACCAGAACTTCTGCCACCGTGGAAGCGCCCGAGCGGCAGACCACCAGATGGGCTTCGGTAAGGCGGTCGGGAACATCATCGAAGAACGTCCGAAGGTCGGCGTCTATGCCCAGGTCCCGATAAAAACTTTCTACCCGTTCCAAATCCTCCGTGCGGCATTGTTGAGCCACGCGAAGACGCCCGCGCAAATCCTCGTCCAGAAGCGCCAGCGCCGATGGCACAACGTCGGAGAACACCCTGGCCCCCTGCGAGCCGCCAAGCACCAACAATGAAATCGGCCCGTCCGAATCCAGGGCCGGATAGGGGCGGCCTCGAACCTCAAACACCGACGGGCGGACCGGCATGCCTGTATGAACGATCCGGACCGCGCCATTGTCGGGCAGCCCCTCGGCCTTCTCGAACGACGTGCCGATACATTCGACCCGGGACGCAAGCAGGCGATTGGCGCGCCCAAGGACCGCGTTCTGTTCGTGAATGGCGGTATGATAGCCTCCGAAACTGGCGGCCATCATGGTCGGCACCGAGGCATAACCGCCAAAGCCGATCACCGCATCCGGTTGCAATCGTTTAAGGAGCCCGCGCGCCTGCCACGTGCCGATGGCCAGTTCCGGACCGCTTTGCAGACGGGCGACGAAACTTTTTCCGGCCAAACCGCCGGCGCGGATACGGTGGGTTTCCACCGCCCCGGAGGCATCCTGCCAGGCATCGCCACGGCGGTCCGTGACCAGGGCCAGACGGCAGCCGCGCTCCGCCAGTTCGGCGGCCAGGGCCTGGGCCGGGAACATATGTCCGCCGGTTCCGCCTGCGGCGAGAACGACGAGGGGCTTGGTGGCAGACTGTCCGCTCATGGCGCCCTTCCTCCGCCCGGTTGTTCGCGGGTCAGGGCCAGCACCATGCCCATGCCCAGCGCCAGGGCCAGGGTGGACGATCCGCCGTAAGACACGAACGGCAAGGTCATGCCCTTGGGCGGCATCAGGTTGATGTTGGAGGCCATGTTAATCAGGGCCTGGACGGCGAACTGGACCAGAAGACCGGTCACCGCCAGCAGCACGAACAAATCACCCGACCTAAGTACCCGGCTGAAACCACGAACCACCACGAAGGCGAACAGGGTTACCAGGATCAGGCACAGCACCAAGCCGAACTCCTCGCCGGCAACGGCAAAAATGAAATCCGCGTGGGCGTCCGGAAGGACTTCCTTGACACGCCCTTCTCCCGGCCCGCGCCCGGCCCAGCCGCCGTTGAAGAAGGCCTCCAGGGAACGGCTGACCTGATAGCCTTCGCCACCGGCGGGATCGAGGAAACGGTCGACCCGCGCCTGAACGTGACTGAAGGTGAAGTACGCACCAACAGACGCCGCCAGGAAGACGAAGCCCAGCCCCATCACCAGCACCAGGGACAGTCCAGCGACAAAGAACTGCACCGACCATACGGCGGCGAGGACCATGGTCATGCCGACGTCCGGCTGCAACAGCAACAAGGCGGCGATGAACACGAACAAGCCGGTGGCGATGGCGTAGCCGGGGAACTGCTCGTCGAGACGCTGTTCGGCGAACATCCAGGCGGCAACCACGGCAAATGCCGGTTTAACAAACTCCGATGGTTGCAGGGAAAAGGCCCCCATCGGCAGCCAGCGCGTCGCACCCTTGATTTCCGAGCCGAAAATGAGCGTCGCCACCATCAACCCCATGGCCCCGGCCAGGGAGACCACGGCCAGACGGCGAATGTCACGGACCGGCAAACAGGAGGTCGCGAACATCACCACCACGGCGGCGCCCAGGAAAACGAATTGGCGGCGGGCGAAATAGAAGGTGTCCAGACCCAGCCGTTCGGCCACCGGCGGGGACGCCGCCAGTGTCAGCATGGCGCCGATAGCGACGATGGCGCCCAGGGCCGCCAAGGTCCAGCGGTCCACGGTCCACCACCAGCGGACGACCAGACTTGTATCCGTGCGGGCAATGGCGCTCATTCTTCAGCCCCCTCCCGCCGGGCCGTGCCGGGGAACGCGCCGACCTCCTCGAAGGGATCCATATGCTTGCCCGGCAAGGCCTCGACCAGATCCTTGAAGGCATCGCCCCGGTCCTCGAAACTTTCGAACTGATCGAACGACGCAGCCGCCGGCGACAATAGAACCACCGGGGTGGAAGCGCCGGATGCGGCGTCGGCTTTCGCCATTTTCGCGGCCTCGGCGACGGCGGACGTGAGATCGCCGGACATGGTCATCGGAACCTTGCCATCCAGGAATTGGGAGAATTCCATGGACGCCTCACCGATCAGAAAAGCGTGGCGCACCCCGTCCAGGTGTCCCGCCACTGCCTTTAGGCCGCCGTCCTTGGGCTTACCACCGGCGATCCAGTAAATGGCGTCGTAACAGTCCAGCGCCCTGGCCGCGGCTTCGGCATTGGTGGCCTTTGAATCGTTAACGTAACCGACGCCATCGACAATTTCGACCGGCTCCTGGCGATGCACCAGACCGGGATAGCTGTTGATGCAGGCCATCACCGCATGCGGCTGAACACCCGCCGACTTGGCCGCGGCATAGGCGGCTGCGGCGTTCTGCCAGTTGTGCTCTCCGGGCAGGCAGGGATTTTCCTTCAAGTCCATGACCGGGGCTTCCTGGCCGTCGGTATCGTCGATCAAAACGCCGTTGACGGCATAAACTCCGCCGGGCACGGGTTGCTCGCCGGAAACGCCGATCACCACCTGTTCGTCCGTGCTCGCCAGTTCCTCATAAATGGCGCGGCAATAGGGGTCATCGACGCCGATCACGGCGGTGCGTGGTTTCGTCTGGCGGTGGAAGATGGATTTCTTAACCGCCGCGTAGCCGTCCATGCCGCCATGCCGGTCCAGGTGATCGGGGCTGATGTTCAACAGCACCGCGACATCAAAGGTGATCGATTTGGTCAGTTCCAGTTGGTAGGACGACATTTCCAGCACATAGGTACCGTCGTTGCCCATGGGGTCCAGTTCGAGGGCCGGAACGCCCAAATTGCCGCCGATCTCTGCCTCCCGTCCGGAGACCTGCATGATGTGGCCGATCAGCGCCGTCGTCGTCGATTTGCCGTTGGTGCCGGTGACGCCGATATAGGCGGCCTCGCGTTGGGCGCGGGCCAGCAGTTCGACATCGCCAATGACTTCCACGTTGGCGGCCTCGGCCAGTTGCACGATCTTGTGGGGTTCCGGGAGGTGCAGAGGAATACCGGGGCTCAAGACCAGCGTGGTGTGTTCCTTCCAGTCGCATTTATAAAGATCCACCAGCGGCACACCGGCTTCGGCGGCGCGCGCCCGGGCGTCCTCGTTATCGTCCCAGGCCGCCACTTCGGCCTGGCTTTTCACCAGCGCCTCAGCCGCCGCCAGACCGGAACGGCCAAGTCCGAATACGGCGACCGGGTAACGGGCGAAGGGGAATACGTCGATCATCTGTTTCCCCTCACCTGAGTTTCAACGTGGACAGGCCGGCCAGCGCCAGGATGGAGGCGATGATCCAGAACCGGATGACAATGGTGCTTTCGGCCCAGCCCTTCTTTTCGAAGTGATGGTGCAGCGGCGCCATGGCGAAGACCCGCTTGCCGGTCAGCTTGAAGGAGACCACCTGGACGATGACGGAAACCGTCTCCAGAACGAACAGGCCGCCGACGATGGCCAGCACCAGTTCGTGCTTGGTGATGACGCTGGTGGTGCCGAGCGCGGCGCCGAGCGACAGCGATCCGGTGTCGCCCATAAAAATCTTGGCCGGTGGGGCGTTGAACCAAAGGAAGCCCAGCCCTCCGCCCATCAGTGCACCTAGAAACACCGCCAGTTCGCCGGAACCGGGCACATGGTGAATTTGCAGGTAGGATGAAAACACCGCATTACCGGCCAGATAGGCGATCAAGGCGAAGACGCCGGCGGCGATCATTACCGGCACGATCGCCAGCCCGTCCAGGCCATCGGTTAGGTTGACCGCGTTGGAGGTGCCGACCATGACCAGCGCGGCGAACACGAAAAACAACCAACCGAGGTCCAGCAGAAGGTTTTTCAGGAACGGCACCGCCAGGGTCGTGGTCAGGGCCGGCGGCAGTTGATCGGCAATGACGAAGGCCGCCACCAGGGCGATGGCCACCTGCAGCAACAATTTCAACTTGCCGGACAGACCCCGGGAATCCTGCTGGGTGACTTTCAGGTAATCATCCAGGAACCCGATGACGCCGTAACCGATGGTTACCCCAAGGGCGACCCAGACATAGCGGTTGCTTAGGTCCGCCCACAGAAGCGTCGCGATGGACAGCGCCAGCAATATCAGGAACCCGCCCATGGTTGGCGTTCCGGCTTTGGTCAGGATGTGTCCTTCCGGGCCGTCGACGCGGATCGGTTGACCGGCGCTTTGCCGGTTTTTCAGCATGTTGATGAGCACCGGCCCGAACATGAAGCCGACAATCAGCGCCGTGATGATAGCGCCGCCGGTGCGGAAGGTCAGATACCGGAACACGTTCAGCGCCGGGAACTGGTCGGCCATGGGGAAGAGAAGATGGTAAAGCATGGCCTACCCCCTATCCTTACACGCGATCAACGCCTCGACGATGGGGCCGATCCTGGATCCCGCCGATCCCTTGACGACAAGGACGTCGCCGGGCCGAACCGCATCCACGACCAGCGCCATGACTTCCTGCGACGTGGCCGCATATCCGCCGTGCAGGGGTTTAGGAAGAGCCTTCCACAAAGCCTCCATGAACGGACCCGCGGCAAAGACGAGATCGATTTTTTCGGCAATTAGAATGTCCGCCAGCGCCGCATGATGCTCCGCTGATTGCTCGCCCAGTTCCAGCATGTCGCCCAGAACCGCGATGCGCCGCCCCTGACCTGTGGGTTGTGACTGGCCAAGCACCTGCAACGTGGCCCGCATGGAGGCCGGCGAGGCGTTATAGCTTTCGTCGATGACGGTGAAGCTTCCACCGGAGACGTTAACCGTGTGGCGGCGCCCGCGCCCCTTCAAGCCGCCGAGTCCCGCCAGTTCCGCCGCCGCCGCCGGGACATCGCCACCGGCGGCATCGACGGCGGCCAGAACGGCCAGCGAATTGAGAACCCAGTGACGGCCGGGCTGGGCCAATCGATAGCGAATGTCCTTGCCGCAAATCACGGCCTCGACATCGGAACCTTCCGCATCGGTGCGGATATCGAAGGCCCGCGCCTGGGCTTCGGCGTGTTCCCCGAAACCGATGACGGTTTTCACCCCGGCCGCTTGCGCCGCAGCGTTCAGGCGGGCGAACAGGGCGTTGTCCCGGTTGAGGACGGCGATGCCGTCTTCAGACAGGCCGGAGAAAATTTCCGCCTTGGCATCGGCGATGGCCTCGATGGAATCGAAGTATGCACTGTGCACCGATTCCACATTGGTGATGACGGCGACATGCGGGCGCACCATGTCGACCAGAGGGGTAATTTCCCCCGGATGGTTCATTCCGATCTCGAACACTCCATAAGCGGTGTCGGCGGGCATCCGCGACAGACTTAACGGTACCCCCCAATGATTGTTGAAACTGCCGCGGCTGGCGACGCAGGGAGCCTGGTCTTCAAGGACAAACCGAAGCGCTTCCTTGGTACCGGTCTTGCCGACGCTTCCGGTGACGGCGATGATCCTGGCGTCGGTGCGAGACCGCGCGGCCCGGCCCAGGTCTTCCAGCGCCATCATCGTATCGACGACTTCCAGCAGCGGCGCACCGGCGGGCAGGGTTTCGGGTTTATGATCGACGACCGCACACACGGCGCCCGCGGCCAGAGCGTCCGCCGCGAAATCATGACCGTCGAAGCTGGGGCCCTTGATGGCGATGAACAAATCACCGATTTGCACGTCGCGGCTGTCGATGGTCACGCCGTCGGCGCGCCAGTCTTCAGGGGAACCGGGCGGACAATGCCCGCCCGTCGCCAGAACAGCGGATTCCGACGACCATAGATGGGTTTCCACGGACGGGCTCATTCCGGAAGCTTCCTCAGAATGTCACGTGCGATCTGCATATCGTCGAAGGGGCGGGTTTGTGTGCCGATGATCTGGCCTTTTTCGTGACCCTTGCCGGCGATGACCAGCAGGTCCCCTGTTTCAAGTCCGTGTATGGCTTCGCGAATGGCTTCTTCCCGATCGGCGATTTCCATCGCCCCCGGAATCGCCGAAAGAATTTGGGCGCGGATGGACTGGGCATCCTCGGTGCGCGGATTGTCGTCGGTGACGATCACCACGTCCGCCAGTTCAGCGGCGATGGCGCCCATGTCCGGGCGCTTGCCGGCGTCGCGATCCCCGCCGCAGCCGAACACCACATGCAGTCGTTTCGACGTATGCGAACGGAGCGCGCCAAGGACGCTGGAAAGGGCGTCCGGCGTATGGGCGTAATCGACAAACACCGGCGCGCCCTTGGGCGTTTCACCGACCAATTGCAACCGGCCAGGCGCGCCTTCGAGATGTTCGAGTTGGGCAATGGCATCCCCCGCGTCTTCGCCCGACGCAATCGCCAGGGCGGCAGCGGCCAGGGCGTTGGAAATCTGGAAGTCGCCCATCAGGGGCAATATCACCCGGTGGCGGGCGCCGCCTGCGGAAATCTCAAGCCGGTAGCCGTTGGCAAGAACCTCGCTGGCCTCCAGGGACACATCGGCTTCCGGGCCGCCATAGGTCATCACGCGGAGCCCCTTGTCGCGGCAAGCGGCCTCGACGTCTCCGGCGAAATCCGCATCGCTATTGATGACGGCGGTGCCGCCGGGGGTAATGATGTTGGTGAACAATCGCAGTTTGGCGGCCAGGTATTCGCCCATGGAGCCGTGGTAGTCAAGGTGATCGCGGGACAGGTTGGTAAAGGCCGCGATAGAAACCCGCACCCCGTCCAGGCGGTGCTGTTCCAGCCCGTGCGACGACGCTTCCAGCGCCATCCGGGTAACGCCGAAGCGGGCCAGATCGCGCAGATTGCGGTGCAGGTCGGCACAATCGGGCGTGGTCAGGGTCTTGCGGTTTTCAAACCCGCGCGCGACCACGCCAAGGGTTCCGGTGCTGGCGGCTTTGAAGCCTAAACCGGTCCAGATCTGACGCAGGAACGTCACCACCGAGGTTTTGCCGTTGGTTCCGGTGACGGCGGCAATGATCTCGGGCTGGGTTTCATAAAACGCCGCCGCCATCAGGGCGTATTGCCGTCTCGGTTCGGCGTGCACCACCAGGGGAACCGGCGCACCGGTCCAGGGATCAAGGGCATCGTCGGGAAGCACCGTTCCCGGTAACGCCAGAACACAGGATGCGCCTTTTTCCAAAGCCTCGGCGATATAATCCCGCCCATCCAGAAGGGTTCCGGGCAGAGCGGCAAAAATAAAGCCGGGCTCTACCTGCCGGGAATCGCAGGTGAGCCCGATTATCTCCGTTTCGTTTCCGACCGTCTGGTCTGTCACTTCCATCTCGGTTCCATCCAGGACCTCAGTAAGTAGCAAGGGCCCGCTCCGGTGGATCACCCGCGCCTGCACCCCCGGCCGGACTAATCCCGCTTGTTTTGCCGGGCGTATTCAGCACTGCCCGAACCCGTTTCAACATCCGGTTTTCGTTTTTTTCAAAAACCTTCTTCACATGCCCGCCCGATGGCCGCGCCACCGTTGGCTGTTTCTTTGTTTCCGCCTTGATAAGTGTTTTCCTGTGCGTCGACGGTCGCGTCTTTTCAGGTGATTTGCCGGAGCGGCCCAAGGCAGCGCTTCCTTGATTTTTGGCCTGATTGGAGGAAGGCCGGCGGTCGGGCGCCATGCCTAACAGCGGCGCCATCCCCTGCACAACATTCGCCACGGCAGGCGCCGCGACCCAGCCGCCGGTGGCGTAATTGAAGGTGCGCGCATTGCCTTTCGGCTCATCGACCATGACCAGCAGGATGTAGCGCGGCGCATCCATGGGAAACGCGCCGACAAAAGAGGAAATCGTCGCGTTCTTGCGGTAGCCCCGAACCGCCAGCTTGTCCGCCGTGCCGGTCTTGCCGCCGACGGCGTAACCTTTCACCGCCGCCTTGCGTCCGGTACCGTTGGAAACGACCATCCGCATCAGGGTGCGCATCTGCTCAGACGTTTCCGGCGAAAGCACCCGTTTCGTCTCAATGGCCTCACCGCTTTCGCGCTTCAACAGGGTCGGCGAAATATACAGGCCGCCATTGACCAGGGCCGCGACTCCGCTCGCCAGTTGCACCGGCGACACGGCAATTCCGTGGCCGTAGGAAATGGTCATGGTGTTGATGTCGCGCCAGCGCGACGGCATCAGGGGGCGTCCGATTTCCGGCAATTCCAGGTCCACAGGCGTCAGCATGCCAAAACGCCCAAGATAGGCCCTCTGGGTTTTGCTGCCGACATCGATGGCCATCTTGGCGGCGCCGATATTAGACGAATAGACAATGATTTCGGGCACCGACAGCCAGCGGTTCTTGGCATGAAAGTCGCGGATGGTGAAGCGGGCAATCTTGATCGGCTCGCTGGCGTCATAGCCGCCTTTCAGGTCCACGGTCCCGGAATCCAGTGCCATGGCGGCGGTAAACAGCTTGAAGGTGGAGCCCATCTCGTAGACTCCCTTGGTCACCCGGTTAAAGGCTGTTTCGCCACTGGCGGTTTCCGGGGTGTTGGGATCGAAATCCGGCAGCGACACCATCGACACCACTTCGCCCGAATTGGCGTCCAGCACTATACCGGCGGCGCCGATGGCCTGGAATTCCCGGACGGAGGCGGCCAGTTCACGGCTCAGCATTTCCTGAATGCGGATATCGAGGGCCACTTCTATGGAATTGCCGGAGCGAAGGGCCCGGTCGAAATACCGCTCAAGGCCGGAAATACCGCGCCCGTCGACATCGGTCAGGCCAAGAGCATGGGCCGCCAGACGCCCGTGCGGATAAACCCGGTGTTCGGCCTGTTGGAACCCGAAACCCGGCAGGCCGAGGCGGTTGATGGCGTATTGTTGCTTCGGCGTCAGGTTGCGGCTGATCCAGGTGAAATGGGATTTCGCCGTCAGCTTGGACAACAGTTCCCCATGATCGAGCTCCGGCAAAACCGAAATCAATTTGTCGGCGGCTTCGCCGGCGTTCAACACGGCCTTAGGGTTGGCATACAGCGATGCCGTCGGCAGGCTGGTCGCCAGCAGAATGCCGTTGCGATCGACGATATCGGCGCGTCCGGCGGGCGCTTCGGGGCCGTCGTCCAGGCTGGCCAGTTTCGGTTCGCCGCCGCCCTTGAAAATGGTCAGGTCCACAAGCCGCACCCCGATCACCGAGAAAGCCAGCGTCAGAACGACGCCGGTTACCAACAACCGGTTCCGGCCGATCTCAAGGGCCTGCTTGCGGAATCCTTCAATCTTGCGCGCGGCGGTCATGGTTCTAGCCCCCCAACATGGGGTTCCCCGAGCTGAATTTGCGCCGCCAGGGGGGTAACCGGCTGGCTTTCGCGAAACGTGACCCCGTCCACCGATAGGCCGCCCGGAAGACCATTTACCTCATCCCGGCCGGGGAAGAATTCCATCGCCCTGCCGATCTGGCCGGACTCCAACGCCGCCATCCCAAGGTAGCGTTCCGCCAGATTGCGTAACCGCGCCGGCTGGTTCAAATGGCTCCATTCCGCCTTCAGCACGTGAATGGCCTGGCGGTCATCGGTGAGGGTACGGTTATATTGCACCAGTTCACCTTCCAGGTCCTGGACCTGGTACTTGACCATGAACAGGGTCAGGCTCAACGAAGTGGCCAGAAGCGTAATCAGGATCATGGTGGGTCGGATCATTGCGACCTCCTCTTATGCTGCTTTCCGGGACGGCGCGGCGGTGCGCTCAGCGGAACGCAACCGGGCCGAACGGGCACGGGGGTTTTGGGCGGTTTCATCCGCCGAGGGCTTGATGACACGCCGCGTCAGCAAACGGAATGTGGGCTCGCTTTCCGGCGCCGCCTGCGGCGGTAGATGGCGCGAAGGCTTCGGCCCAGTGCTGCTGGCGGTTTTCAGGAATTCCTTAACCTGGCGGTCTTCCAGGGAATGGAACGACACCACGCAGAGTCGCCCGCCCGGACGCAACAGGGTCTCCGCCGCGTTGAGGCCGCGTTCCAGTTCACCCAGCTCGTCGTTGACGTAAATACGAAGCGCCTGAAAGGTCCGGGTCGCCGGGTCGATGCCGTCCTTGGACTTTCGCACCACACGGCGCAACAGTTCGGCCAGCTGTTTGGTCCGGGTGAACGGGGCCTCGGCCCTGGTTTCCACAATTGCCTTGGCGATCCGCCGCGACAGACGTTCCTCGCCGTAGCGGTAGATGATGTCGGCCAGTTCCTGCTCACTCAACTGGTTGACGGCTTCAGCCGCCGTCATTCCCGATTGCGCCATGCGCATATCCAGCGGCCCGTCGGCGCGGAAACTGAACCCGCGCGCAGCCTCATCGATCTGCATGGAGGACACGCCGAGATCCAGCGCGACACCATCGATTTGCTCGACACCGGCCTCGGCCAACAGACGCACCATGTCTCCGAACGGTCCGTTCAGTACCGTCAGGCGGCCCTCGAACCGGCGCCGAAGATCGGCGCTCTGGGCGTGTGCCTCGGGGTCACGTTCGATACCCCAGACGGTACAGTCTGCGGCTTCCAATATAGCTTTGGAATAACCGCCGGCGCCGAAGGTGGCATCCACGTAAACCGCCCCGTCGCGCGGCGAAAGCGCATCCACGACTTCGCCTAGCAGGACGGGGGTATGACCGGTTGTGGAAAGGCTGGCCGGAGGAGAAGAGGGGGTCATTGTTACGACTCCTCCCCTTCCCGTCTCGGCGGCTGTCTCAATTGCAGGGTCGCGCCCCTGACCCGGGCGCGTTCGAAGGCCTGACCACGGTTGGCCTCGTAGGCCTGCGGCTCCCAAATCTGGAAGCGCCGGCCACGCCCAACGAACAGGGTCTGCGAAGTGATCCCCGCGGTTTTCAAAATCTCTTTTGGCAGGGCTACACGGCCTTCGGGATCGAATGACAACTGGTGCGCGCTTTCCAGGATCACCGACAGGTCGTCTTGCTCATCGGAAAACATCGGCAGGTCTTCGAGGCTGTCGCTCATGCGCGCCATGAAGGCCTCATCACACGCCTCAAAGGCGTTAAATTTGAACAGGGGGTATACGTAAATTCCGTTGAAGGACTGGCCGACGAATGCCGAGCGGAAGGGCTTGGGCACAGAGACCCGTCCCTTCTTGTCGATCTTGTTGACGTGCCGGCCAACGAAGAGTGCCATTTCAGTCCCCAAAAAATTCTTTCGTTCCAACGGCTTCTGCCGTCGACGTCCGTTCTTGCCCGATGCTGGAAATCCCCCTCGGTTCGCGGATCCCCCATGATCACAATATGGCAAATATTGGGATAGCATGGGTATTGATGGGCGTCAATGGGACATTATGTATTTCCATGGGTTAAGAAAACCTTTCCGGAGCGCAGAATTCCGGGGATTTACCGGCCTCAAGACCAAGTTGGTTTCCGCCCAGGCAAAGGGCGGTGGTTCCGTTTCGGAAACCGGGCCGGAATGAGGCGCTCTAAACCAACCACAAAACGCCAGAATTCCGGCGGATTTGTGGCTCAGGAAAGGTTGTTTTAGGGCGATTCCCAGGACGTAGCGCCAATACTAGTGGCCGCGCCTTAACAGGGGATTGAGAAGATAGAATAAAGAAGAAAAAGCCAGACGGCCTGTAAGCCGCGCCCTGTCCGCCCTGACCCGAAGGCCGGGGGACAATGACGGCGGTGATTTATTCATGTTGACGGTAAAAAATTATCGGCGCTAAATCCAGTTTCCGTCAACGCTTTCCGCGCCAAGACGGTCGATTGGGCCGAGGCCGGGCATTTTCTGGAGTAAAGACAACACGGTTCAACGCGTTCCCGCCACCAAAGGGCCCCCCATGAAACCCAAAGCACCGACCCGCCGGACCCTCGGTCCGGTTTCCGACCTTGAACGTCATCTGCCGGCTGAGTGGTGGCGGACGCTGTTCAACGCCGTGTATCTCAGGACCGACGGTGATGTGGTCGAGAACGACACCAACACACAAGCCGATGTGGACCTCGTCATCGACGCCATCGGCCTGGAAGTCAACGACCGCATCTTAGACCTGTGCTGCGGCCAGGGACGGCACAGCCTTGAACTTGCACGCCGTGGTTTCCGCCGGATCACCGGGCTCGACCGCTCCCGCTACCTGATCCGCCTTGCGCGCAAGCGCGCCAAGGAAAGAGGATTTGATGTTCGGTTCCGGGAAGGCGACGCGCGCAAGTTCGCGTTCCGGGGGAATGACTTCGACTGCGTCCTGGTGATGGGGAATTCCTTTGGTTACTTCGACCAGGAGGATGACGACCTGGCGGTATTAAGCACCGTTTCGAGGGCGCTCCGGCCGTCAGGTAAGCTGTTCATGGACGTCACCAACGGTGATTGGATGCGGGAAAATTTCGAACCCCGTTCGTGGGAATGGATTGACGAGAACCATTTCGTCTGCCGAGAGCGGTCGCTATCCGCAGACGGGGATCGCCTGGTCTCACGCGAAGTCGTGGTTCATGCGGAGAAAGGAGTGATCGCGGACCAGTTCTACGCCGAGAGGCTTTACACCCGTGACCGCCTTCACCAGCTTCTCGGCGAGGCGGGCTTGTACGACATCCGGTTTCACGACGAGGTCGAGACACTTTCGTCCCGTGGCACCGACCTCGGCATGATGGCCCGGCGCAACATTGTCAGCGCACGCACGTCGGCGTCAAAGAAAGCGGCCAAAGGCGCGCGTGGGGCGCTATATCCCGACGTCACCGTGATTTTCGGCGACCCCCGGTTGCCCGACACGATCAAACGGGGCTGTGCGTTCAATCCCGAGGATATCGAGACCATCGACCGGTTCAAGGAGGCAGTCGGAGAGCTGGAAGAATACCGCTTCACCTATATCGACAACCATGCGGCGCTACTGAAGACCCTTCGGGAAGAGCCTCCGGCCTTTGCTCTCAACCTCTGCGACGAAGGGTACAACAACGAGGCGACGATGGAACTCCACGTGCCAGCGGTGCTCGAAATGTTGTCCATCCCTTATAGCGGCGCTGGGCCGCAAGCACTGGGTCTTTGCTACAACAAGAGCCTGGTCCGAGCCGTAGCCGCCACCTGTGAAGTGCCAGTGCCGCTGGAAACGTATTTCGACGCCGATGACCAGTCGGCGACTATCCCTTCCATCTTTCCGGCACTCATCAAGCCGTGCATGGGCGACAGCAGCATCGGCATTACCCAGGACGCCGTCATTCAAGACCCGGCGGAGGCAATCGCCTACCTGGGCAAGCTCCGGCACGCGTTCCCGGGTCGGCCGGTTCTGGTGCAGGAATTTCTCTCCGGCGCGGAATACAGCGTAGGCCTTATCGGCAATCCTGGCGTCGATTTCATAGCGCTCCCCGTCCTCGAGGTGGACTACAGCAACCTCGACCCAAGCTTGCCCCAAATCCTCGGCTACGAATCGAAATGGCTGCCCGATTCGCCCTATTGGAACGACATCCGCTACCTCGAGGCCAATATCCCCGACGACCTTCAACGGCTGTTGGTCGATTGGTCAATGACCCTGTTCCAGCGCCTGGGCTGCCGCGACTACGCTCGTTTCGACTTTCGCGCCGATGCCGCAGGTGACGTCAAGCTGCTGGAGGTTAACCCCAACCCAGGCTGGTGTTGGGACGGCAAGCTGAACCTGATGGCCGGCTTCGCGGGCTATCGCTACCCCGACCTCGTGCGAATGGTGATCGAAGCGGCGCAACGCCGATCCATTATCGAAGAACACAAGCCATTGAACACCGAACAGAACCCCACCCACGCCATGGTGTGACCACGGCAGGAACGCGAAAAAGAAAAAGCCAGACGGCCTGTAAGCCGGGTTCTGTCCACCCCGGCCCGAAGGCCGGGGATAGATGGCCATTCATCTGGGACGTCCGTTACCGGACGCCTCACGCGACCTACCCGGGCGACGACGCGAAAACACGCCTGCCGGAACGAGTCCGGCGCACCGCCCCTATTTGGTCTTGCTCCCGGTGGGGTTTACCCTGCCGTCCCCGTTGCCGGGAACGCGGTGCGCTCTTACCGCACCCTTTCACCCTTACCCTGAGGCCGGAGCCCGCAAGGCGGTTTGCTTTCTGTGGCACTGTCCCTGGGGTTGCCCCCGCCGGCCGTTAACCGGCACCGTGTTTCCGTGGAGCCCGGACTTTCCTCCCCCCGCTGGGTTTCCCCGTCGCGAAAGGCGGCCATCCAACCGTCTGGCAGGGCTTAAATTAGCCGGAAGCGCCTGCACGTCAACTCCCACATAACCCGACGAGTGACTTCAGGCGTCCAATGGTGTCCGCATCGGCCCGGCCATCAAGGGTTTGCGGGGAAAAGTGGCGTTGAAAGGCGGTGGTCGCCGCAGCCAGATCAGACGTGTCGTAACCGAACGCCGCGAGCCATTTTTGCACCTGATCGTCGTCGGCTTGGGCGGGCTCCGCATCGGTGGGCCAAAGCCCTATCCCCGCCTCGGCCAGTCCGGCCCAGTCGAACAACTCGCCGGGGTCGGTCTTGCGCTGTGGCGCCACGTCGGAATGGCCGACCACGTTGCGGGCCGGGATCGGGTGGCGGGAAAGAATATCCAGGGCGAGATCCGCCACGGCCTGCATCTGAGCCTCCGGGAAATTCCGGTAGCCGAATTCATGGCCCGGATTGACCAACTCGATGCCGATGGAACGCGCGTTGATGTCCGTCTCGCCGCGCCAGAACGCCACCCCGGCGTGCCAGGCGCGTTTGCCCTCATCCACCAACGGAGCAACGTCGCCGTCCTCAAGAATAACGTAGTGCGCGCTGACTTTTGCTTCCGCGTCGCACATGCGGTCGAGTGCGGCTTCGGGGCTTTCCATACCGGTGTAATGCAGCACCAGCATATCGATCGGAACACCCGTCGGACGCTCATCAAAATTGGGGGATGGAGCGTTCACTTGAGCCCCCGTTCCTTTTCGATCAGATCATAGGCGGCATTGATGGCGGCCATTTTTTCGTTGGCGACGTCGATGAATTCCTGCGGCATGCCCTTGGCGATCAACGTATCGGGATGGTTCTCGCGGATCAGTTTGCGGTAGGCCTTCTTGACCTCGGTGTCGCTAACATCGCGGCTCATACCCAGCACCTGATAGGGGTCGGCCTCTTTCTTTTCGCGGCCCGCCTGGCCCATGTGAATGGCCTTCAGGCGTTCGAACTCGGTTTCGGTGAAGCCGAAGATCAGCGCCGTCTTGCGGAGGAATTTCTGCTCTTCGGGATGGATGCTGCCGTCGGCCCGCGCGATATGGAACAACCCGCCCATGAGTTCTTCCAACACCATCGGCTCGTGCGCGAACAGCATGGAAATCTGTTCGGCGTAGGGCTCGAACCCTTTGGAGTCCCTTTTGGCCTCGTCGAACAGCCGTCCGACGTTTTTCATCTCGTCGGGCGGAATGCTGAACAACTGCTTGAAGGCATCGACCTCGTCGCGGGTGACCTGTCCGTCGGCCTTGGCCATTTTCGCGGACAGGACGATGATGGCTGTGGTAAAGGCGACCTGCCGGGCGGCATTGTCATCGGTGAAGGTTTCGCTCCCGCCTGCCTTCATCTTGTCATAGGCGTGGCCGGCCACCGCCCCCATGATGGCCCCCAACGGCCCACCTATGGCGAACCCGCCGACCCCGCCGATGACCTTGCCCCAAATACTCATGATTTTTTACCCGGCCTAATTTTCCTGGAATCCGATGCGCCCGGCCATGGGAAGTTTGATGGCGAAGTCCTTCGGATCGACGCCGAAGGTCAAACCCAGGACATTGACCTCCAGTCCTTCCTCGACCCCGGCCAGCACGCCGAGAAGACCGTACAATGACACCTGATACCCGGTGCGGCTGGGAGAGGCATCAAAAATACTGCCGTTGGTCAAAAAATCCTTGCCGATGGCCGTCGGCGGCAGATCCAGTTTCAGTTCCGGCACCTCGCGCCCGATGTAAGCGGTGAAGGTGTTGGAATTGGGACCGGGCCAGAGGACATAATCCTTAGCGTAAGGGTAACGGTGCGCGGCGGCGTCAATGCTGCGGATTACGTCGTCCACGCCGGGGCCGCGCAGATCACTGATGACCTGCGGCTCCGCCCCGAACCAGCGGCGGTCAGGCAGGGATTCGCCGATCACCAGGGCCGTGCCGTCACCGTGGTAGGCCCGCCAGCCGACGATCTGATAGACCGTGAAGTTTTCCGCCCCGGTCGGCTTGGTGGCGATCCAGGTATGCACGCCGAACCAGCCGCGCCACGAAAAGGCGCGCGCGATATAGACCTGCACCACGGCCTCGCTGGTCATCGCCGGGTCGGGCGCGATGCCGGCCGATTCCCGGTTTGCCGTCCGCCAATCCGCCATAACAGAATGCCTTCCAAACGAAATGATCGCGCCCAACAGCACCAACGCCAGTGGAATCACCAGCCATAATCGCATTTTTTTTCTGTATCTTACTTGGGGCTGTTCCTGGGGGTTTTCCATGACCGAACAATAATAATGATGCCGGGATTTGGCAAAACAAAGGCGCGTGATGGGCCTATAAGAATTTCGGTGTTTACGTGTTCGCGAAATCTTTTAAAGATGTCGCCACCATGACGGATACCACGGACACAATAGTTGTCGGCGCCGGCGTCGTCGGCTTGGCCATCGCCCGAGCGATGGCGCTGGCCGGAGACGACGTCGTCATTATTGAAGCCGAGGACGCCATCGGCACCGGTCTCAGCGCACGCAATTCGGAAGTCATTCATGCCGGGCTGTATTACCCGGAAGGCACCCTGAAGGCGCAATTGTGCCGCCCCGGCCGCGACGCGCTGTATGCCTTTTGCGATTCCCACGGCATTGCCCACAAGCGCATTGGCAAGCTGGTCGTCGCCACGGCGGACGACGAACTGGACGCGCTCGCCGACGTCAAAACCAAGGCCGAAGCCTGCGGCGTCAACGACCTTGAGCCGCTTGACCCCGATCAGGTCCGGGCCATGGAACCGGCGGTGAAATGTTCCGGCGCACTGCTGTCGCCATCTACGGGCATCGTCGATTCCCACGGCTACATGCTGGCCCTGCAGGGCGACGCCGAAAGCAGCGGCGCGGTGCTGGCGCTGTCCAGTCCGTTGGAAGGCGGCTCCATCGGCAAGGACGGCATCACGGTCCGCGTCGGCGGAGCCGAGCCGATGACCCTGACCTGCCGGCGCTTCATAAATTCCGCAGGCCTTGGCGCGCAGGCCGTGGCAACCGCAATCGAGGGCCTTCCGGCGGACAGTATCCCGCCGCTCTTTTACGCCAAGGGAAACTACTTCACCCTGAGCGGCAAACGCCCGTTTCAAAAAATGATCTACCCGGTGCCGGTGCAGGGTGGACTGGGTACGCATTCGACCCTCGACCTGGCCGGGCAGACAAAATTCGGCCCCGATGTGGAATGGGTCGACAGCCCGGACTACACCGTCGACCCCGCCCGCGCGGATATGTTCTACCGCGCCATCCGGCGCTATTGGCCGGACCTGCCGGACGGCGCATTGCAACCCGGGTATGTCGGCGTTCGCCCGAAGCTGGTGCCAGAAGGAACACCCCGGGGCGATTGGGATATCCGCGGCCCCGAACACCACGGCATAGACGGCCTGGTCAATCTGTTCGGCATCGAATCGCCGGGCCTGACCTCGTCACTGGCCATTGCCGATTACGTGAGCGGATTGCTTCGCTAGAATTTCTTTTGCGCCACGGTTTTCCGGAACGCGCGCAGTTCTTCATCCATGGCCTCGCGCTCGCTTTCGCTGGTGGAGAATTCGACGCCGACGCCGTCCAGGAATTTTCGCACCACCCGGCCCTGAAGATCGCCGAACTTGTCCATATGCAGCTCGATGAAGGCGTTGTTTGCGAACGTGCCGTCGACAACCAGCCCCGCCCCGCCGGCGGAAATATCGGTAATTTCGACCGCCTGTTCCCGGCCGCCTTCGTCCTTGACGGTGGCAGGAAGGTTGCCGGGAATGAGCGTCCGGGGATAGCGGCGGATATCTTCGTCCTGATTGTCGGAGCCTCCATCAACCATCCCTGTTTCCTTATTCCAGAACCGGTGTGCCGAAAATGCGCTCGAAACGATCCCTATAAGCCGGCCATGCCTCGGGGTTGATCAAGCGCGGCGGGCGATGGCCCTTGAAAATCGTCACCCACTGCTCTGCCGCCCACGACGCCATGTTGTGGGTGCAGTCATCGGTGATGCCGGCGACGTGCGGGCTGACGATAACGTTGTCAAAAGCCATCAACGGGTGCTCGGCGGGCGGCGGTTCGGGCAGGAACACATCCAACCCGGCGCCCGCAATCAGGTTTTCGGACAACGCCCCTGCCAAGGCGGCCTCGTCATGAATGCCGCCCCTGGCCGTGGTGATGAAGTACGCCGACGGCTTCATCATCCGGTATTCCCGGTCCCCGATCATGTTGGTGGTTTCTTCCGTTAGCGGGCAATTGACGGAGACGAAGTCCGAAGCCGAGAAAATATCGTCGAAGCCAACCGGCTTCGCACCGCGTTCACGGAAATCGTCCTCGGTGATGTAGGGGTCGTAGGCCAGCACCGTCATGTTAAACATCTGCCCGGCCAAGGCCGACACCCTGCGCCCGACATTGCCGAGCCCGATGATGCCCAACGTACGCCCGGTCAGTTCCTGCCCCTGGAAATCATCGCGCCCCCACCCCTCGGGGCCGCGACGCATGCGCCGGTCGCCCTGGATGATTTGTTTCGACAGCACCAGCATTAGCCCGAACACATGCTGGGCCACGGATTCCGCATTGGCCCCGGCCTGATTGACCAACAGAACCCCGGCGTCTGTGCAGGCCTCTTCATCAACGGTGTCGTACCCCGTACCGGTTACGGAAACCGCCAGCAGTTCGGGACAGCGCTCAATAAGCGCACGGCCGGGCATAAACGGCGCCCGTGTTTCGAAAGCCGGAAGAAGCTGAAGCCCATGCGCCTGTTCAAGCGCCGCCCAGTTGTCCTTTTCGGGGCTGTCATAGGTCAGCTTCTGTAAATTGATGCCGTCTTCGCCGTCGAGCATGGTTTCTGCGATGGGGTCCATCCATTTTTCGAAGAACACCAGATTTTTTGTTTTTGACGTCATGGTTACCCTTGCCCGTTGGGGTTTGTAAAAATTTTCGGCCGAACTATAGAACAAAAATCCGGTTTTTCCCTATTGGGTCATTTTCCCTATATAAAAAGGGAAGGAAAGGGGGGACCCCATACGTGACGAAGAGCAAACCGGAGGCCTCCGGCAAATGGCAGTTCTGGATCGACCGGGGTGGCACCTTCACCGATGTGGTCGCGCGCCGCCCCGACGGAGACATCGTGTCCGGAAAATTGCTGTCGGAAAACCCGGAACGCTATCCGGACGCGGCCTTGCAGGGCGTCCGCGACCTTCTTGGCGTACCGGGCGGAGCCCCTATTCCAACCGAGGCCATCGAGGCCGTCAAGATGGGCACCACCGTCGCCACCAATGCACTGCTGGAACGCAAGGGCGACCGGACTGTTTTGGTCGTCAACACGGGCTTCAGGGATGCGCTTCGCATCGCCTATCAAAACAGGCCCCGGCTGTTCGACCGCCGGATCGTGTTGCCGGAGCTTCTCTATGAACGGGTGATCGAATGCGACGGGCGGTTCACCGCCGAGGGCGAGGAAATGCAGCCCTTCGATGAAGGCGCTGCGAGGACTGGCCTGCAACAGGCATTCGATGCCGGTGTTCGTTCCGTCGCGATCGTTTTCATGCACGGCTATCGCTACCCGGCGCACGAACAAGCCGTCGCCGCCATCGCCCATGACATCGGCTTCACGCAGATTTCGGCCAGCCACAAGGTCGCGCCGCTGATGAAACTGGTCAGCCGGGGGGACACCACGGTGGTCGATGCCTACCTGTCGCCGATCCTGCGCCGCTATGTGGAAACGGTGGCGTCTGAGTTGGGCGATGCCCGGCTGATGTTTATGCAGTCCAGCGGCGGACTAACCGACGCCAACCTGTTTCAGGGCAAGGACGCCATACTGTCCGGCCCGGCTGGCGGTGTCGTCGGCATGGTCCGGACCAGCGAAATGGCCGGGTTCGACAAGGTCATCGGATTCGACATGGGCGGCACGTCCACCGACGTGTCCCACTACGCGGGGGAGTTCGAACGCGCCTTCGAAACCCAGGTCGCCGGCGTGCGTATGCGCGCACCGATGATGCACATTCACACCGTCGCCGCCGGCGGCGGTTCCATCCTGCGCTTCGACGGTTCGCGCTACCGCGTCGGGCCGGAATCTGCCGGGGCCAATCCGGGGCCGGCGTGCTACCTGCGCGGCGGCCCGCTGGCCGTCACCGATTGCAATGTCATGCTGGGCAAAATTCAGCCCGATCATTTCCCCAAGGTGTTCGGACCCGATGCCGACAAGCCCATTGACGCAGAGGCGGTGCGGAGCCGTTTTGCCGATCTTGCGGGTGAGATCGAACGTGCTTCCGGCGAGGCCCTGCGGCCGGAAGACGTAGCCGAAGGATTTTTGCGCATCGCCGTTGAAAACATGGCCAACGCGATCAAGCAGATTTCCGTGCAACGCGGCTACGACGTCACCGAATACACCTTGTGCTGCTTCGGTGGCGCGGGCGGACAACACGCCTGCCTGGTCGCCGACTCGCTTGGTATGAACCGGGTCTTCATCCATCCGCTGGCGGGGGTGCTGTCCGCCTACGGCATGGGGCTGGCGGATGTCCGCGCCATGCGTGAAGAAACGGTGGAAGAGGCCTTGTCCGAGGATTTGGCGAATCGCCTGAAGGGCCGCTGCAAGGCCCTGGCGGAAGAGGCAATGCGCGACCTCGACGGACAGGACATCAAGCGTTCCGACATGCTGGCACTGCCGAAGGCCCACATTCGCTATGCCGGGACCGATACGGCTTTTTTGGTGGCCATGGACGACCGCGACGGATTGCAGCGTAATTTTTCCGACGCCCACGGCAAACGATTCGGCTTTGTCATGAAGGAACGTGATCTGGTGGTCGAAGCCGTTTCGGTCGAGGTTGTCGGCGTCACCGTGTCGGTTGACGATGCGAGGCAAGAAACACCCGGGGACCGGAAACAAGTGACGGCGCTCGCCCGCCACCCGGTCTGGGCCGACGGCGCCTACCGGGATGCGCCCTTCTACGACCGGGAAACAATGAACCCCGGCGATCACGTCGACGGCCCCGCGGTGATTATCGAGCCGGTGGCGACCACCGTTGTCGAGCAGGGCTGGCGGGCGGAGGTCACGGCGCACGACCATCTGGTGCTGAGCCGGCGCGAACCCAGGCCGGAACGGCTCGCCATCGGAACCAATGCCGATCCGGTGATGCTGGAAATCTTCAACAACCTGTTCATGTCCATCGCCGAACAAATGGGGGCGACCCTGGAAAACACGGCGTATTCGGTCAACATCAAGGAACGCCTTGATTTCTCCTGCGCCGTTTTCGACACGGACGGCAATCTGGTCGCCAACGCGCCGCACATGCCGGTGCATTTGGGTTCCATGAGCGAGTCCGTCCGGGTCATCATTGCCGAGCGCGCCGCCGATATGAAACCGGGCGACGTCTTTGCCCTGAACGCGCCCTACAACGGCGGCACCCATCTGCCCGACGTTACCCTGATTACGCCGGTCTTCGACACGGATGGTGGCGATATTCTGTTTTACGTCGGCTCGCGTGGCCACCAGGCCGATATCGGCGGCACCACGCCGGGCTCGATGCCGCCGGACAGCACCTCGGTCGACGAGGAAGGCATCCTGATCGACAATTTCCTTCTGGTCGAACAGGGCGTGTTCCGCGAACAGGCGATACGGGATTTGCTGGCATCCGGGGATTACCCGGCGCGCAATCCGGACCACAACATCGCCGACCTGAAGGCGCAGATCGCCGCCAACGAAAAGGGCCTGCAGGAACTGCGCCGCATGGTCGATCACTTCGGGCTGGATGTGGTGACGGCCTACATGGGCCACGTTCAGGACAATGCCGAGGAATCGGTGCGCCGGGTTCTCGACCGGCTGTTGGACGGGACGTTTTCCTACGAGATGGACAACGGCGGGGTTATTCGGGTAGCGATCTCCATCGACCGCGAGGCGCGCTCGGCCACCGTCGATTTCACTGGTACGTCGGATCAGTTGCCGAGCAATTTCAATGCCCCCTCGGCGGTTTCCCGGGCCGCGGTTCTGTATGTCTTCCGGACGCTGGTGGATGATGAAATCCCGATGAATGAAGGCTGCCGGAAGCCCATCGACATCATCATTCCCGAACGCAACATGTTGAATCCCGATTTTCCGGCCGCCGTGGTGGCTGGCAACGTGGAGACGTCCCAATGCGTGACCGACGCGCTCTATGGCGCGCTCGGCGTCATGGGCGCGAGCCAGGGCACCATGAACAACTTCACCTTCGGCAACGAGAACTATCAGTACTACGAAACCATCTGCGGCGGCTCCGGCGCCGGCGACGGGTTCGATGGCACCGATGCGGTGCATACCCACATGACCAATTCCCGGCTGACCGACCCCGAGGTTCTGGAATGGCGCTTCCCGGTCTTCGTCGATTCCTTTTCCATCCGCCGAGGGTCCGGCGGCGCCGGGCAATACAGCGGCGGCGCCGGTGTTATCAGGAAAATCCGTTTCCGGGAGGCGATGACGGCCTCCATCCTGTCAGGGCACCGGGTGATCGCCCCTTACGGCATGGCCGGCGGGGAGCCCGGCGCGGTGGGCCGGAACTACATCGAACGCGCCGATGGCCGGACACAAGACCTGGGCCCCACGGACAGCGCCGAAATGAACCCGGACGACGTCTTCGTCATCGAAACCCCCGGCGGCGGCGGGTATGGAAAATCATGACCAGGGGACGGGTTCGGAGAGCCATAACCCGGACCATCAGGCGAATCGGGGAGGAAACCGGGGCCTATTCGCCCTATATCTGGTGCTGAAAGAATAAAATAATCCCTCCATATGGTGCTCTCTAACCCGTTGTTTTTCAGAAGAATTCCTGAAAAACCCATATTTTCAATCGGTTAAGACTTATCCCCGTTTGACCGTCGAATCGGCTGACGTTAGACTCTCTTGATTCTAGGGTTTAGGCGTACCGGAAACGATGAAAACACGAGTTGCATTGGCGCTTTCGGCGGGGATTTTGAGCTTCGGTTTTTCCGCGGCGGGATCCGCTTCGTCGCTGGAAGAAGAACTAGCCGGGCTGCTTCAGGATCATCCGAACATCCGCGCCGCCTACAAAACCGTGGAATCGTCCCGCCAGGGCGTCAAACACGCCAAATCATCCTATTACCCGCAAGTTTCCGTCAGCGCCGACGTCGCCCACGAAGTCATCAACAGCCCCGCCGAACGCAATCAGGGTGACGGCCAGCAAGGCAAACCGTCATCGCGCACCCCGCAAAGCGCCACCGTTTCGGTGACCCAGAACCTTTTCGACGGGTTCGCCACGGCGTCCGCCGTCAGGACCGCGAAGCTGAACAAGGAACTGGCGCTGATGACCCTGGAAGGCACCCGCCAGAACACCGTGTTGGAAGGCGTCGGCACCTACGTCAACGTGCTCCGGCAAAAGCGCCTGATCGAACTGTCACGCGAAAACGAAGCGACAATTCAACAGCAGCTCAGCCTGGAAGACGAACGGGTGCAACGGGGCTCGGGCATCGCGGTGGACGTATTGCAGGCAAAATCCCGCCTGCAGGCGTCGAAGGAACGCCGCGTTACCTTCGAAGGCGCGCTGCAGGATGCCGTAAGCCGATATGCTCAGACCTTCAACCATCCCCCGGACATAGACGCCATGACCGACCCCGTGCCGCCGGTTGAAATGGTGCCCAGTGATCTGGAACGGGCCATCGACATTGCGCTCACCGGCAATCCGGCCCTGGGCAATTCAAGCGTCACCATCGAGGTCGCCAGGGAACGCAAGCGCACCGTCCGCGCCGAGCTCTATCCCAGCGTCGACGTCAGCAGCAGTTGGAATTTTGAAAAGAACGCCGGCGCGGTCCTGGGCGTGCGCCGGGATTATTCCATGACCCTGACCGCCACCTGGGACCTGTTCACCGGGTTTTCCACCCGCAACCTGCTGTCCCAGGCTTCGTTCGATCTTGGCGCCAGCAAGGACACCTATGACTACACCGCGCGCAAGGTCATCGAACAGACCAGACTGGCATGGCAGGCTCTGCTGACGGCCCGCCAAAGGCTGGAGCTTCTGGAAAATGCCGTCAACATCGCGTCCGAGGTGTTTTCCTCGCGCCAGAAACTGCGCGAAGCCGGCAAGGAAACGGTGATTAACGTGCTGGACGCGGAAAATGAGGTCAACAACACCCAGATCAATTTCACCTCGGCGTCCTATGACGAACGTCTGGCCGTGTACCAGCTTTTGCTGGCCATGGGGCTGTTAAACCCGGAAGGTCTAAATCTTTACTGACGCCCTGCCCCCGTTTTAAAGGCGGCTAGGTCCTGGTTTTATCCGGCTCATCGGCGTCGGGGGTCTTTTTCGGATTGGTTGGGGCTGGGCCTGGGTGTTTGCGGCGAATAATGATATCGCCGTTTTCCAGAACTTCCGGCGCTTCGTACTGCGGAATCGTCATTAAAAACAGTTCAAAAGCCTTAAGAATTTGCCGCGTTCCCTCCTTCAGCAATTCCGAAGGCTCCCCTTGCCCAGAAGGCGGCGGGGGTTCGGCGGCCGGGGCCTGGCCGGCAAATGTCATCAGGGCTACCAGCGCCAGTCCAAAACGCATTTTTGGCATGTTTGGTGTGTTTGACATGGGGGGTGGGACCTCCGTCGGGGATCAAAAACCGTCCCCTATCCTTGACCAAGGGCAAGGCCGGAACAAGGCGCAATCAAGGCAATATCATGGCCTAGAGGGAAATCTGGCATTGTCACCCGCAGAAATCAGATCCCGGCCAAGGCATTCAGGGCGAGCGCCACCCGTGAAGACAAATTCGTCATCAGCAATATCAAGTGGCGGGAAATTTCCACCCCGTCCTCTGTTTCAAGAGTCGTCTGGTTGCCTCCATCGAAAAACCTGGGGACCATGACTTCTGGAAAATGATCCGCCGTAACCATCAGGTGCGCCCCTTTGCGGGCAAAGGTGGCGCTCCGCAGGGGATACCCACCGGGCAGAATGGCCGACGTACCCTGTGTCCGGGCAAGCACCGTAACCAAATCACTCCAACCGGTCAGATCGCAACCGTCGGCCTGCGGTTCATTTTCTTTAGACCTGTCTAAAATCTTTTCAACCATGGGAACCTCTCTATCTCTTACGGCCGACGCCCCTGAGGAATTGGCCGGAAACTGCTGTAAGTGTCTTGCCTTCTTTCTAGAGGCCCCCTGTAACGGTTGAATGAACGGCCTATAAATATTATGTGAATGCATGTTACAATTTTCAGCTCAAGACATCGGGGACAGGGAAAGCACAAGAAATTCCCTGACTTCCTGAGCAAACTTCTATTTGTCGGCGGGTTCGCCCACAGTTTTTTTCGGGGGAAAAAAGCATGAGCAAACACCTTTTGATTGTCGAAGACGACGAACTGGTGCAATCGCTTCTGGCCGCCTACATGCAAAATGAAGGCTTCAAAATCAGCCTCGCCACCACCGGCAAGGAAATGCTGGCGTGCATCGATTCCGAGTCCATCGACCTTGTTCTTCTGGACTTAGGACTGCCCGACGAAGACGGACTGGTGCTGGCGCGTCAGGTACGGGCGCGTTCGTCCCTGCCGATCATCGTGGTGACCGCCCGCAAGGAACAAAAAGACCGGCTGGCGGCGCTGGAGATCGGCGCCGATGACTACCTGACCAAGCCCTTCGACCCGGAAGAACTGGTGCTCCGCGTCCGCAACCTTTTGAGCCGGAGCGGCGATGGCAACACGAAAGAGGCGCTCCGCGAGCGCACCGAAATTTTCCGTTTTCGGGGCTGGGTCCTGGATACGGGCGCCCACAGCCTGACCGACGAAAAGGGCGAAAAGGTCGCCCTGACACGCGCCGAGTTCAATCTTTTGGCGGCGCTCGCCCGTGCGCCCAACAGGGTGTTGAGCCGCGATTATCTGCTCGATGCCATTAGCCAGGATGCCGATTCGCCGACGGACCGCCTGATAGACGTTTTGATAAGCCGGGTCCGCAAGAAAATAGAGGCCAACCCGAAAAAACCGGAAATCCTCACCACCGTGGTCGGCTGCGGCTACAAATTCAGCGCCCGCATCGAATAAATCCGTTTCTCCTGCTCTGTCAGACCAAAAAAATGGACCGGCGCCAGGCGCCGGTCCAGTTGGCTTGGGAGAGTGCGCCGGCTGGGGGGAGCCGGCGTCTCCAGGGGCACGTCATGTTTGACGTGCAGGGATGGAAATTCGTGGTTCGCCTTGGCGGGTCCTCTGAAACTTTTTGATCATGGCGGGGTGTCTTCCCGCCTCTTGTGAGAACAGTTCTACCAATACGATGTATATTTCATATGAACAGCTTATTAGAGAAGTGTGAACAAATGTAACATAACGAAGGCCAAATCTGCTGGCCTATCCCACCAAGGGATGTGCTACGCTCAGCCCGCTTAAAAAATAACCAGGGGAGAATTTCGGGATGCTGAAAGTCCTGGGACGCAAGACGTCCATCAACGTACAAAAAGTCATGTGGCTGACCGCTGAACTGGGCCTGGAGGTCGAACGCGTCGACATCGGCGGCCCTTTCGGCGGCAACGACGCGCCGGAATATTTGGCAAAAAACCCCAACGGCCTGGTGCCGACGCTGGAAGACGGCGATTTTATCCTGTGGGAATCACAAGCCATCTGCCGCTATCTGGCCGAGGCCTACGGAAGCGCCCCCTGGGCCCCCGAAGACGCCAAAGGCCGGGCGCGGGCCGGGCAGTGGATGGACTGGTACGTCACCAAACTGCATCCGCCGATGACGGTAATCTTCTGGGCCCTGGTCCGCACCGCGCCCGAAGACCGCGACATGGACGCCGTCAACAAAGCCGTGGAACAGGCGTCCGAACTTTGGACACTGCTCGACCGGCAACTGGAAAACGCGGACTTCCTGACCGGAAACGACCCCACCATCGGTGACATCCCTTCAGGCTGCGCCGTCAGCCGCTGGTACGCCATGGACGTCAACCGCCCGTCCCTTCCCAATCTGGAGGCATGGCACACACGCCTGAAGGCCCGCCCGGCCTACCAGGACCACGTCATCATGCCTTTGGTGTAACGGCTATGACTGAAAGCGAAATATACCAGGGCTACACCCAGGTGGAATTGGACGCCCAATACGACAACCGGTCGCGGGTGCCCGAACACGTCGATATCCATGCCGCCTTTCAGGCCGACGGCGACGCTGTGCTGGCGGACTTCAATGCAAGGCTGGATATTCCCTTCGGACCCAGCCCGGAAGAGACGCTCGATATCTACCTGCCCAATGGCGTTTCTTCCGAAGCTGGCGGCGCCCCGGTCAATGTCTTCCTGCACGGCGGCTACTGGTTCAGCCGCCACAAGAACGACTTCCGCTTTCTGGCCCGTGGCCTGGTTCCGGCGGGCGCCATAATGGTCGTCGTCAACTACGCCCTGATCCCATCGGTGGACCTGGATGAACTGGTGCGCCAGTGCCGCGCCGCCGTCGCCTGGACCCACGACAATGCCGCGTCCTTCGGCGGCAACCCGGAAAGGATTTACGTCTCAGGACATTCCGCCGGTGGACACCTGACGGCGATGATGATGGCGACGGACTGGCCGGCCTTCCGGGACGGATTGCCCGGCGACCTGATCAAGGCCACCACAGCCTTGAGCGGTATTTATGACTTGGCGCCGATCCGCATGACCTTCATGCAGGAGACCCTGCAGTTCACGCCCGATCAGGTGACCCGCTACAGCCCGGAATTTCTAAGACCCGCTACGAACGCCCCCTTGATCATCGGCGTCGGCGGCGATGAAAGCGAAGAGTTCCTCCGCCAGAGCGATGCCCTGATGAAGGCCTGGGGCGCCGGGGGGGGCGGGAGCACGGATTGCTCCTTGATGGTATTGGACGGCATCAACCATTTCACCATCCTCGGCGAATACGCCAACCCGGAAAGCGATCTGACCCGTGCCGTGGCCCGGCAAATGGGGCTCGGCTGATTTGGCCTTTTCGATCGACCTGTTCTGGTCCTTTCGCAGCCCGTATTGCTATCTGGCGCTGGACCGGCTTCTCGATCTCAACCGGGACCATGGCGTCGGGATCAACGTCCGCCCGATCTATCCGATCGCCGTGCGCACGCCTGATTTCTTCAAGACCACCAACCCCCTGTATCGCCCCTATCATACCCTCGACAGCCACCGGGTCGCCGAACACCTGGGCATGCCGTTTCGCCGCCCTATCCCCGACCCGATCCGGATGGACATGGAAACCGGCATCCCCGAAAAGGAACAGCCCTATATCTTTCGCCTGACGCGGTTGGGACAAGCGGCGGTTATGGCTGGAAAGGGCCTGGAATTTCTCGACCACGTATCGCGCATTCTCTGGGACGGCAGCGTCGACAACTGGGACCAGGGGCGTCATCTCGCCGACGCCATGAGCCGCGCCGGGCTGGATGCGGAGAAACTGGAAAGCGATGTCGCTTTGGCCCCGGAAAAATACGACACCGTCCTGGAAGAAAACCAGAAAGCCCACAACGGTGCGGGGCACTGGGGCGTGCCGTTGATGGTGCTGGATGGCGAACCCTTCTACGGCCAGGACCGTATCGACCTGTTGATCTGGCGAATGCGCCAAAAGGGACTCTAACGGCCCGTCTTTTCCGCCAACCCGGCGTTGAAACGGTCCCATTCGACAATAAAGCGCCGGTGGCTGCCCTCGGCGATGACGTCGACCTCATCGCGCGCCGTGACGCTGAACGCTATCCTGCGGCCATCGACCTCCGTTACCTCAACATCGGCCATGACCTCCATGCCCGGCGGCGTCGCCGCGCGGTGATCGACATCGATGTGAACGCCGAGACTACCTTCGCCCTCGTCCAGGTGCGGCTTCAACAGTTCCAGACATGCCCATTCGATGAAACCGACCATGAACCCGGTGGCGAACACCTTGGGCATGGCGACGAAATCCGGAGATTCCGGATACAGGCCGGGCACCGTCTTCGCCTCGGTGACGGTGAAGCGATGCGTATAGGTCAAGCCGGGCACCAGGGTCGGCTTCATGCGCGTTCACTTCCGTTCATGTCATGGTGCGGCAGCATATACACCAGAACGTTGGCCACCAGCATGGTCCCGGCCAAACAATAGAACACCACCGGCAGCCCCCAGGTATCGGCGACCAGCCCGCCGACAAAAGGCGCCGCGCCGGACAACAGAGATTGTGCGCCGAACATGACGCTGGTGGCGCTTCCGGCCATGTCGGGCGGCGTCAGGTCCATCATCCAGCTATGCACCACGGGCCGGACGGCGAACAACAGGAACCCCAACAGCGAGATTCCGGCGATAAACAAGACCTCGTTCCCGGCCAGGGAGAGCGAGGCAATGACAACGGTCGATCCCGTCAATCCGGCCAGCACCACGGGCCGGCGGCCAACCCGGTCGGACCAGGTGCCGGCGATCGGCCCGGCGATCATGCCGCCCAGTTGCATGGCGGCGATGCCGAGTCCAACGGTGGTGGGGCCGACTTTCAAAACATTGGCGAGATAGAGCGGAATAAACAGCAACAGGCCGCTTTGCGCCATGGAGCGCACCCCGGCCATCAGCGCCAGTCCGACGACACCCCGGTCGCGGAGCAAGATGGCGATACCTTGTAAATATTCCCCGATGCTCAAGCCCCGCTTGCTTTCGCCGTTGGAACCGCTGCTCAGGGATTCCCGGCTCCACAGGACAACGCCGATCAAAGCGGCGACCATAAATACCGGCAAGGCGCTGACTTTCGCCGTTTCCTGCCACGTCAACCAGACCAATAGTCCGCCCATGGCCAAGGGCGCGATAATGTCGCCGAAACTGGCTCCGAAGGCGTGGATGGACAGCGCGTATCCCCGGCGGGTGGGGTACAGCCTGGACAGAAACGAAATGGCGGGCGGATGCCACAGGTTGTTGGTGCCGCCGACCAGTACCATCATCGCCACCAGGAAGGTGATTTCCACGGCCCAGCCCATGGCCAGGAACGCCGCCGCCCCCAGCGCCAGCGAGGCCACCATCAAAAGCACCCTGCGCCCGGTCACATCGACCAGAAGGCCGCTGGCGAAGTTGGCCCCGAAGGCGCTGAAATGGAAAATGGTGAACAGAAGCCCCACCGCAGTATAGCTCAATTCCAAATCCTGCTGAATGAACGGCAAAAGCACATAGAGCGAGCCGATGATCCAGTGCGTGCCGGCATGGCCGAAACCGACCAGGAAAACGGTTCCCTGGTGTTTCCATTCCAGACCCGTCAGACGTTCGATGGCAGCGATCAAGGGGGGCGATCCTCGTGACAAAAGATAGAGCCTGAATCTAGCCCCCTGCTCATACCTGCACAAGAACCAGTCCAAAAACTCCGCCAACGGTCTGGTACCGATAATCTATTTGCCTGTAATGGGGTTAGCGGCAACAATGCGCGCCAGAAATTAGGACCAATCAAAACCAACAAATTCAGGGAAACCCATGCAAGACGTTACAGACCAGCTCATTATCGAAAAGAAAGACGGCGTCGGCCGCATAACCTTCGACAACCAGGAACGGCGCAACGCGCTAACCTATGAAATGTGGTGTGGCATTCCCGTCGTTCTCGACGACTTCGCCAAGGACGACGGCGTCCGGGTGATCGTGCTGGCCGGGGCCGGCGGCAAGGCCTTTTCCGCCGGTGCCGATATCTCTCAGTTCGCCAAGAAGCGGTCTTCGGAAGACGCCGTCGCCATCTATAACGAAGCCGTCGCCGAAGCCACCCACGCGCTGGTCGGCGCGAAGAAACCGGTGATTGCCCAGATCGACGGCTTTTGCGTCGGCGGCGGTCTCGGCGTCGCCATGTGC
>JACKQG010000012.1_pt2 | contig 83094 bp, 69 predicted proteins | sample 8237621 | NCBI WGS metagenome assembly JACKQG01 (sample SAMN15677084, study PRJNA649215) | marine metagenome | biome: marine; feature: Black Sea; material: saline water; isolation source: suspended particulate matter (SPM) from the Black Sea western gyre | collected 2013-06-09/2013-06-10 | depth...
TTTTTTGTGAATCTTCAGACTTCGGTTGAGTTCGAGTAATTAGGACGCCCGGTGACGCTCAACAGTTACGAAAAATGTAACTTGGCGCGCACGAAAATCGTCCGAGGGGAACAGGAAGTATCAAATAATGAAACTCATCCCTCTCATTCTCACAGGGTTTTTTGCGGTGAATTTATGCGTCTTCACGTCTGCCGCGGCCGACAAAATTGCGTGGTTTGGCACGTGGCAGGGCGGCTTGGCTGAGGCGCAGCGCACGGGCAAACCGATCCTGCTCATCTCCGGCGCGCCGCAGTGCCAGACGGTGCCGGGTGTGTGGTGACCGGGCAAAACGAGCATGGACGGGAGTTTCCTGTCCCACAAATCAGTAGTCGCCGCCTCGCGCAAGTTTGTGTGCATTCGCTTGGCCACTTATGAAAATGCCGCGGAAAACGAAGTGCTCAAGGGCATCTTCGCCCGCGGTGGCCAGTTGCAAAACACCGTGTTCGGCATCCTGACGCCCGATGGGAAAACATCCATTGTCCGCGCCGGCCGGAGTCCGGCATGGGCGTTTGGGGGCCAAGCTGGGCCAGGCATCCACACGCAGCCCGAGGCGGTGTTGGCGAAGATGGGGGACACGATGGAGGCGATTGCCTTGGCCTATCCCGGCAAAGACAAAGCGGCCGGCACGCCGCCCGTGCCGTATCTGGCGGACCTGCGGCTGGCCTTGAATGTGGCCGCAGCGGATCGCCAGCCATTGGTGGCGCTGTATTCAGCGGATCCCAAGCAGCGCGCTGCTATGGAAACCAAGCTCGCCGCGCTGGCGTGGTCGGATGATTTCATCGGGCGGGCGCAATACGTTCGGGTGGGCCAATCGGATGAACTCAAGGCGATCGAAGGGCTGACGGTCAAGGCGGGCATCATTGTGATTCAGCCGGGGACATTTGGGCTGACGGGAAAGGTAATCCGGGAGATTGGGTTGGACCTGCCGTTGACTCGGTTGAAAGGACATTTTGCCTTGGGCCTGAACCAACATCAGCCCAATCAATTAAGCTATCAGGAACACCGCGCCGCGGGCGTCCGCGCCGGCAAACGCTGGGAAAGCAAGACGCCCAACACCGACAACTCCGGCCCGCGCAACCGCCGCCGGCGTTAAAGGGTCGGCTCCACGCTTCCGCTGCTCTGCGTGAGAGTTACTTTCCTTTCGCTTTTAACAACGCACGAATCTTGGCGGGGTCCTGTCGGCCCAACGGTAGCGGCCAACCGAGAGTGTCTTTGTTGGGCTGGAATCCGTTGCCGTCGGTGTCCACCCAAATGGGGTTGATGTAGGCGCAGGGTTTGAGACTGGCGTTGGTGCTGGTGCCGTAGCCGGTTTTGAGATCGGCGTTTTCGCCCATGGCCACGACGATGAGGTGGGCGTCTTCCTTGAGGTCCACGGTGAAGGTGGTCTCAAACACAGCGGGTGCGCTGTTGAACATCTTCGGATTTTTCTTGGCGGTGATGTTGAGGTTCGGGTCCTGCCGGCCATTGACGAGAACCTGCACGCGGTTGATGTGGACCCAGTCGGTACATTGGATTTTTACCTTCAATTTGACCTGGCCGTCCTTGACGGTGATTTCGCTTCCGGGCAGGGCGCCGTTAGCGGTTACTTCCAGAAACGGACCGGTGGTGAGCATCAGCCGGCCGGCCTTGGCGTTGCGGATGATCTCGTCCGGATCAATCTTGGCCGGCGCATCGGTGCTGCTGGGGATGTAGGTGCGCCAGCCGCCGACGCCGTTGCCGTACACGGAATGGGCGTCGGCCACGGCAATGGCCCGCGTGCGGTAGCCTTGGTTGAGCATCTGCAGCCAGATAAACTCGCGAACTTCGCGCACCCTTTCTTGCGTGCCGCGCCGGTAAAGGGTCCACGGGGCGGTGGCTAGAATGTTGTTGCCCCGGAAGTTCTGAGACTCAAAGGCGTCGATGTATTGTTCGTACCCGGCAAAACCGCCGTCGGCCTTGCCATCCAGATTGCGGTCCCAGAATTTCTCAGTGAGGTTGGGATGGTTGATGTGCACCCAGCGGTTGGGATTCCAACCGCCGTGGTTTTGCAGGACGATGGCATTGAGCCGCGGGTCGTTCTGGAACACGGGCGCGCCGCCGTCCTGCGCATAAGGCTGGGGCGCGGGCAAGGGAAAGGCGTTGTGATGCGAGCCGGCACCACCACCGGTGAGCTCGAGCCCGACGATGGTGCGGAGATGCTCGGTGAGCCCGAGTTTTTTGATGTGCGGCGTCCAGTCGTAGAGGCGATTGTGCTCGGTGGTGGGCGCAAATTCGATGTGCTCGGCGGCGAGATTGATCAGGCGGTCGTCGGTGCCACACTGGTTATCGCCGCTGGGGGTGGAGTGGTTGTGGAAATCCGTGCTCACCCAGCCGACGGTGTTGACCAACCGCTTGAGGCTACCGGTCACCGCCGCAAATTCACCGGACTTCACGGTGAGTTCGCGCACGAGATGGCTGTGCTCAATGCCGCGCGTGATGACCAATCGATACGTCCCCGGATCAAGCGGCACGTTAAACTTGCCGGTCTCCGAGTGCCATTGGTCCACGCAACCGTGTGCGCGGTTTTGCGGGCCGAGATTGGGGGTCGCTGTGCCGTTGAGACCGCTGAACTGCACCTTGCAGGGGATCGAGTTGCCGCCGGTATCGGTGATGTTCAACGCGACCCCGGAAAGGGCGCTGAGCTTCTCGTTGAGCACCGAAGCTTGATTGCCCTTCAGGGGCACCTTGCGCTCTACGGGTGTTCGGCCGCGGGCGGTGATGCGCACGCCGTATTCCCCGTCGGGCAGGTACACGACAAACTTTCCTTGGCCCAAGGGATAACCCGGCAGCGTTTCATTGCCGTGGCGGATTTCGAAAGTGGCGTCATTCACGGGTTGTCCGACCGGGTCTTTCAGTTCGCCGACCAGCAGGTTTTTAGCGGATGAGGCGTACACCAAGGCTTCACTTACCGCGGCGGCGGGTGAATTGGCCACGGCAAGGAAGCGCGTGTACGTCGCCGTCTCGCCTGGCTTGAGGGACAGGGATCCCGGATTTGGCGCGATGCCGCTGCGGCGTTGGCCGTTAACCCAGACAGCGGCGTAGCTGCCGCGATCGGCCGGGTCCACGGCATCAATCCAGCGCACGCCCTGGAACGTGCCGCGTTTGCCGGAGGGTTTCCAGTAGTCGTCCACACTTCCGCGGCGGGCTTCCTTGGAATCGTTGCGGTAGGTGGTGGTGATCGATACGCCACGGGACATGGCGTCCAGCCGGTACACATGTTTTTTGAAAAGCCCCTTGTTGCGTTCGGCGGCCACCACCACCTCAATCTCCGCCACGGCGTCGGCTCCGGATCCGCCAGCTTGGGTAATGCGGATGTGCGAGATGTCGCCGCGCTGGCTGCCGGGGGCAAAGATGGTGAGCTGGTCGTTTTGGCGTTTGTTTAGAGTGAGGTCATAAAGACACCCGGGTGTGATGCCGCCGGTGCCGTAAAAGGTACTCATGTTGGCCCGGCGCAGGGGTTGGTTGCCGGAAATGACGGCGGTGACGTGGTCATTGCGCAATATGAAATCGCCAATGATGCCGTCGGCTTCCTTGCCTTTGGGCAGTTGATCGGTATTGCCCGGGCCGACCTCGAACGCGGTCACGGCGGCTTGGGAGAGGAGGGGATTAAGGAATAGGAGAATGAGGAATTTCTTCATAGCGTTGAGGGCATTGTGGCGGGGAGCAATCTGGTGGCAAGTGAATTCATTATCTCGGGCACAACGGTGAGCGTACCCCGGACTTTTCATTTCACTGGATTTTTGCTAAAAGCCTCGCGTTCATGGCGAGGAAAACTAAATCAAACGCGTCGGCGCCTCTCGCGCCGGTGAAGTTATTGGCGGCCAATCGCAGCGAAATTGCAATCCGCATCTTTCGCGCGGCCACGGAAATGGATCTGCGCACGGTGGCCATTTACGCGCAGGAAGACCGGCTGGCGGTGCATCGGTTTAAGGCCGATGAGGCGTATATGGTGGGCGTGGGCAAGGGGCCGGTGGGCGCGTATCTCGATATTGAAGGCATCGTCGGGATGGCTTCCGAGCGCGGGGTCAATCTGGTGCATCCCGGCTACGGATTTTTGGCTGAGAATGCGGATTTTGCCGAGGCGTGCGCCAAGGCGGGAATGACGTTTGTGGGGCCGCGCCCGGAGTTGCTGCGCCAAATGGGAGACAAAACCGAAGCGCGTGCGCTGGCGAAGGCCGCCGGCGTGCCGGTGTTGCCCGGCACGGATGACGCCATCAAGACTCGCGCCAAGGCGGTGAAGGTTGCCAAGCAAATCGGGTTTCCGCTCATTATTAAAGCTGCCTTCGGCGGTGGCGGGCGCGGGATGCGGGTGGTGCATCAAGCCAAGGATTTGGAGCGGTTGCTCGATGAAGCGCGTGGCGAGGCGGATCGTGCGTTTGGGAATCCGGCGGTGTTCCTCGAAAAGTATGTGCAAAATGCCAAGCACATTGAGGTGCAAATCCTGGGCGATCAACACGGCAACGTTTTGCATTTGCACGAACGCGATTGCTCGGTGCAGCGGCGTTATCAAAAGGTGGTGGAGATCGCCCCAAGTGTGGCGCTTGACGAAACGGTGCGGAACGAACTCTGCGCGGCATCGTTGCAATTGGCCAAGCACATCCGATACGACAACGCGGGTACGATGGAATTTCTGTACGATATGGATTCCAAGGCGTGGTATTTCATTGAGATGAATCCGCGCATTCAAGTGGAGCACACGGTTACAGAAGTGGTGACAGGCATTGACCTCGTGCGCTCGCAGATTCAAGTGGCACAAGGGCACGCGTTGCACGGCGACATGATGCAGCTGCCCAAGCAGAAAAATGTGAAGTGCGTCGGTCACGCTGTGCAATGCCGCGTGACGACTGAAGATCCTGCCAACAATTTCACGCCCGATTATGGGCGCATTATCGCCTATCGCTCGGCGGCTGGTTTTGGACTTCGGCTCGATGGCGGGCAGGGCGATGCGGGCAGTGTGATCACGCCTTTTTACGATTCGTTGCTGGTGAAAATCACCGCGAGCGGGATGAGCTTTCCGCTTGCGCTGGATCGGATGAAGCGCGCGTTGAAGGAATTTCGAATTCGCGGCGTGCAGACGAATATTCCGTTTCTTGAGAACGTGATCAAAAACGAAACGTTTCGTAGCGGGCAAGCGAGCACGGCCTTGATCGATAACACGCCGGGATTGTTTGCCTTCAAGCGTCGGCGCGATCGGGCGAACCGGTTGCTCAATTACATCGGCGACGTGGCGGTGAATGGAAATCCACAGACGAAAGGCTTTGAAGTGAAGGAGCCTTTTAAAGCGATTGCGCCGCCGAAACACAATGGCGACACCGAGCCGCCTGCGGGCACGCGGCAGATTTTACTCGAACAAGGCCCTGAAAAATTCGCCGAGTGGACGCGCAAACAAAAGCGGTTGCTTGTCACCGACACCACCCTGCGCGATGCGCACCAAAGCCTCTTTGCGACCCGAATGCGCACGGCGGATATGCTGCGCATCGCCGACGCCGTCGCGCATCGCGCGGCCGGACTATTCAGCCTCGAGATGTGGGGGGGCGCGACGTTCGACACCGCAATGCGTTTTCTGCGCGAAGACCCTTGGCAACGCCTGCGCCAACTGCGCGAGGCGGTTCCTAATATCTGTTTCCAAATGCTCTTTCGCGGATCCAATGCCGTGGGCTATTCGGATTATCCCGACAACGTCGTGCGGGCGTTTGTCAAACACGCTGCTGAAAGTGGCATGGATATTTTCCGAATTTTTGATTCGCTCAATTACCTTCCCAACCTCAAGGCCGCGATGGAGGCGGTGCAGCACACGCACGCGGTGTGCGAGGGCACCATTTGTTACACCGGCAATATTCTCGACGGCCGGCGCGACAAGTATCCGCTGGAGTACTACGTGAAACTCGCGAAGGAACTCGAGAAAATGGGCGCGCACACGCTCTGTATTAAAGATATGGCGGGCTTGTGCCGTCCGTATGCCGCGCACAAGCTGGTGAAAACTTTGCGTGGTGAAGTGGGGTTGCCGATTCATTTTCACACGCACGACACCAGCGGCGTGAATGCTGCATCGGTGCTCAAGGCGTCGGAAGCCGGCGTGGATATTGTTGACCTCGCGGTTGCGTCGCTCTCCGGTTCCACCAGTCAGCCAAACCTGAACAGCGTGGTGGCCGCGCTGGATCATACGCCGCGCGAGACGGGTTTGGATCTGAGCACGTTAAATGAATTTTCCGATTACTGGGAGCAAGTGCGCAAAGTATACGCGCCGTTCGACACCGGCCCGCGCAGTGGCATTGGCGATATTTACGAGCACGAAATGCCCGGCGGCCAATACACGAATCTGCGTGAACAAGCGGAGAGCATGGGCCTCGGCGCGCGTTGGAAGGAAGTGGCGCGCACGTACGCGGAGGTGAACGATTTGTTTGGCGACATCGTGAAAGTGACGCCGTCCAGCAAAGTGGTGGGCGATATGACGATGTTTTTGGTCACGCGCGGCATCAAGCCGGCGGACGTGGTGAACCTTGAGCCGGGATCCACGCCTTTCCCGCAATCAGTGATTGATATGATGAGAGGCCGGCTTGGTAAACCCCTCGGCGGTTGGCCGCGCCAAGTGCAGCGAGTGGTGCTCGGAAAACAAAAACCGCTCAAGGGTCGCCCCGGTGCGGACTTGAAGCCGCTCAACCTCGAGCGCACGCGCAAAAAACTGGAAGGCGAAATCCATCGCAAAGCCGGCGACGATGCGTTGTTGAGTTTCCTGATGTATCCCGACGTGTTTCGGGAATACAACAAATTCCGGCGCGAGTATGGCGATGTCTCCGTGCTGCCGAGTTCCACATATTTTTATGGGCTCAATCCCGGCGAGGAAATCGCCGTGGACATTGAAGAGGGCAAGACGCTTTACATCAAGCTCATCAACATCAGCGCGCCGGACGAAGATGGATTGCGCACGCTGACCTTCGAGCTGAACGGTTACCCGCGCGAAGTGGAGATTGCCGATGCCTCGCTCAACGTGCAGGAAAAAGCCCAAGCCCAAGCCGATCCCGGCAATGATCTGCACGTGGGCGCGCCCATCCCCGGGATCATCACCGAGCTGGCCGTGGGCGTGGGCGCCAAAGTTTCGAAGGGCGACAAACTGATCACGATGGAGGCAATGAAAATGCAAACCACGGTTTACGCCGCGGCCGATGGGGTGGTGGGCGTCATCCACGTTGGCATTGGCGAATCGGTAGAGGCAAAAGATCTCGTAATGGAATTGCGCGAAGGTTAGGAGAGGTCTTCCTACTTTGGGGTGAAATTCAAATACCGCGGACGGGCGAAAGCGGGTTCAGACGGGGTTTCCAGATTTACTTCAAAAAGGCGTTCGAGATTATTGCCGGCGAGATCTTCAAGTTCCCAGCCCACTTTCAAACGGAAGCCGTTGTCCGCCCAAGGTTTGGTTGGGCGGAAACGCCAGACGGTTTCGTGGTGGGAGACTTCGATGTTGCCATCGACCCTTTGGTCTTGCGCATCGAGCACGGTGAGCATCGTGTGCAGCAGCGCCCAATCGAGCGGGTGCGGGAGGGTGATCATGAGCGGGTCGCGCGTGTTGGCTTTGGGCGGGGTGATTTCCCAGAACTCGAGATCGGGCTGTGCGCGGTCTGCTTTGGTGGTGGCAAAGGATTTTCGGAATGAATTTTTCAGGGGCACGCCGGCTTCGGATTGCCATTTTCCAGATATTTCCAGCACGTATCGCTGGTGGGGGTTCAGTGCCGGGCCGAATTCGAGGTTCAGGTTCACCCCGGTCTTTTGCCGGCCCGGATGGAGCCACAGCGTGAGGCGTTTTCCGTCAGCGCTCCAAAGCTCGGTTTCGCGGAAGGGCTCGTCGACGGGTTTGCCGGTGGTGAGGTTGATGAGTTGGAAGTGCTGAAAAATGTTCCCGCGCTGCATGGGTTCGGTGAAGTGGAGGTAAAATTTTAAATGATTGGCAGGCAGTATTCCGCCGCCGGGATACACGGCGGAAACGCGCGGCGCTGCGGCGCGGATGGCAAAGGTGTGCTCGATGGAGGTGCGTTGGCCATTGGAATCGGTGTGCACCGCTTCGTAAACTTGACCGGCAAGAAATGGAAAGCGCGGAGTGAATTGAATTTGTCCTGAAACCGTTTGGGTTTTCCCCAACAGAGGTTCCCCCCCTTTGGGTCGCACGGTGAGGGTGCCGTTGCCGATCGCCACCACCGCGTCTGCCTCGAAATGCAAAGTGGGTTTCGGCAGGCAACAGCCGGTGACCCAGAGGGCGAACAGCATCAAAAATAGTGCGGACCGGCGCATTCCCCAGTCAAGGGATCGCGCGCGGTGGCGGCAAGATTAATCCGGAGTGATCCACGGTAACGTTCTGTGCAAGGGAGCGTCTCCAATGTGAAATCACATCATCGAAGAGGGCTTGTTTCCCCCTTGTTTTAGTCGATTTAGGCGCGATATGTGAGGATAAGTAGCACCGTTTTAGGCTTGCCGATACCGCCAAATGTGGTAGTTTTTCACCGGGCCACAATATCTTGTGGCTGCCAATTTGATTGGCAAAAGGGGTAAATGGGCGCCTGGAAACGGGCGGGGTGTAGGGATGGCATATACTTCATTCAGGGACTTTTGTGTCGCCGCGCAATTAGCGGAGCCGGATCAGTTTGACCAATGGCAGTCGGATTGGCGTGCGGAGCGTGTTGGCGGCACGGAGGCGGGCACCTTGCCGGAATTTCTTTGTAAACGCAGTGGTAAGACTGAAGCTGATTTTCTCTCGCGAGTGGCTGAGGCTTACGATTGGCAGCGCGTTGAATTGGTTGACGTAAAGCCCACCGCCGAGGCGCGCCGCCGTATCTCTTCCAAGATCGCTTCGCAATATCGCGTAGTCCCAATCAGCGTGGAGGAAGGGGTGTTGTTAGTGGCGGTGTCCGACCCGTTCAACACGGATTTATTGAACGCGGTTCGTTTTGCCGCGATGGGGCCGGTGCGATTTGTGTTGTCCTCTTCAGAAGAAATCGAAAAGAGCTACGAGAAATATTACGGTGTGGGCGCAGAGACGATTGATGAATTGGCGCAGGACGAGGTGGGGGATGAGGATGATTTGGAGCTGATGTTTGGCGATGAAAAGGAAATCGCCGAAGGGGATCAGGAAGCGAGCATCATTAAATTTGTGAATCAGGTCATCTGGCAGGCTTACAAGAGCCGGGCAACAGACATCCACTTTGAACCGCACGAGGATGAGCTGCAAATCCGCCATCGCATTGATGGTATTTTGCATCAGATGCCCTTGCCGGCGGCGCTTAAAGTTTTGCAGGCGGCATTGATCTCGCGCATCAAAGTGATGAGCGGCATGAACATCGCCGAGAAACGCATGCCGCAGGACGGTCGGATCAACGTGCGCGTCAAAGGTGAGGAGATTGATATTCGTGTTTCCACCGTGCCCACGGTGTACGGCGAGAGCGTGTCGCTCCGTCTGCTCACACGTGGCAGCGTGCTCAAGGGGATGGACAGCCTCGGGATGACCGGCCGCATCGAGCAGGGTATCCGCGAAATCATCACCAAGCCGCATGGCATCATGCTGGTCACCGGGCCCACCGGCTCGGGTAAGTCCACTTCGCTTTATTCCTTCCTCAACACCATTAACTCCATCGATAAGCGCATCATGACGGTGGAGGATCCGGTGGAGTATGAAATGAAGGGCATTAACCAAGTGTCGGTTAAAAACGATATTGGGCGCTCCTTTGCGCACGTGCTGCGGCATTTTTTGCGACAGGATCCGGATGTGATAATGGTCGGTGAGATTCGTGATGGCGAGACGGCGGAGATTGCGATTCAAGCCGCCAATACTGGCCACCTCGTGTTTAGTACGCTGCACACCAACGATGCGCCCAGCGCCTATACGCGGCTCATCGATATGGGCACGGAACCCTTTCTGGTGGCCGACGCTATCGAGGCGATCATGGCTCAGCGGTTGGTGCGGACATTGTGCCCGGAATGCCGGGTTGAGCAACAGGTGGCGAAGGAATACCTGTTGAAAGTAGAATTCCCGCCCGCCCAGATTTCGCAGGCGCAGTTTTGGCATGGGGCCGGATGCGATGCGTGTGGCGGTCGGGGGTATCAGGGACGTACGGGCATCTACGAATTATTGGTGGCGAGCGAGGCGATTCAGCAACTGGTCATTGATCGCGCGGCGGCTTCACTAATCGCCGCTCAGGCGCGAGCGGAAGGGATGGTTACCCTTCGCGAATACGGCTGGGGCCAAACGTTGGCGGGCAAGACATCGATCGAAGAAGTGTTGCGCGTCACCCAGTCGCCCGATTCGGGTAACGAACCTCAGGAGAATTTTTAGTGGCCGATTCCAACGATACACCGAAGCCGAAGCCCCGGGCCAAAGCACAAGCTGCTGAAGCGTTGCCTGCTGCGTGCAATGTGGTGGATTGTTCCTCGGGTCGACAGCAGTTCTGGCGGTTTTCTAATAGTAAAAACCAGATGAAGCTGGTGGACGTTCGTGAATCCGAGTCGGCCGAGCAAATTCCGATCAAGCATTTAGATCGCAATGCCAGCCAAATGTGGAGCCCGCATTGTCAAAATGACGCGTGGTTGCCGGCGGACAAAGTGTTTTTCCGCGTCTTGCATTTGCCTCTGTGCGAGGCACGCGAATTGCCGGGCATGGTGGAGCTGCAATTGGACAAAGTTTCGCCGCTGCCGTTGGGGCGCGCGGTGTGGTCATTCGAAGTGGTCCCGATGCACCGTGCGGATCGTGAGCAGCAAACGGTGGTAGTCATGTTAGCCGAGCGCACGGTGGTGGAAGAATGCGTGGGCGAACTGGAAGCGGCCGGTTATTTTCCCGACCGACTAGAAGTGGCGGTTATGCATCAGGTGTTGGCCACGCCGCAGGGTGGCGACCGCCCCGATGGAGCCTGGATTTACCCGCGTTTCATTGAGGGGCGCGTGGTGTGCACGGTGGCTTGGTGGGATGAAGGCGTGTTGCAAAACATCACCCAAATCATCTTGTCCTCCGCCGAACATCTAAATGAATTGACCGAGCAACTCACCGCCACCACTTGGGCCGGCGAGATGGAAGGGTGGCTCACCGGCAGCACCCATTGGCATTTGGTGATCGCAGCGGAGCACGGAGAGCAATGGTTGCCCATCCTTAACGAATGGGCGGGGAAAGGGGTTCAGGTGGAGGCCCCGCCTGATGCCAGCGCATTGGCCGCTGCCTGCGCCGCACGCGCCGCTCGCCCACTTCAACAGGGAAATCTCATCCCTCCCGAACGTCGGGCGAGCTATCACCGACAGGATGTGGATCGCGTGCTCAGCAGCATTCTGACATGGATGCTGTTATTATACGTGATGCTGGTGGCGGGATATTTTGTGTTGAATGCGCAAACCGCCACGCGAAAGGAGGCGAAGTATCAGCAATTGAAAAAAATGAAGGCGATGGAGAAGGAAGTTGAGATCCTTGTGGCCAAACGCAATTTGTTGGTGATGCAGCGAAACAGCAGATTGACTGCCCTGCAAGTGCTTAAGGAGGTGGCCGAACAAATGCCCGAACAACTCTCACTCGGATTTATTAACTCAGTGGAGGTGCGGGGTGAAGGGAATAACATTACCCTCACCGGCCAGGTGGAATCCGGGGAAGGCAGGCGGGTGGATATTTATCGGAATAATCTCGCAAGCATTATGGTTACCGATCCGGTTTCAAAACAATCACGCAAATTATTCCACGAGGTCAGTACCATCAATTCGCGTGAAGGGGCCGCCGGCGCAGATGGTCCGGGGCGGTGGACGATCGTTTGCATGATCCGGCCAAACGAACAATTGAAATGATCGCAATATTAAACATGCTGAATGTGAAGGCGGAAGAACGCCGCGCGGTGAATATTTTCCTGATGTGTGCGCTGGTGGGGGGCAATCTGTTGTGGTTTTCGATGGGGCCGGAACTGTTAAGGCTTCGTGCTCAACTGAGTGAACATCAATCAGAATTACAGCGGGAAAAAATCGTTCAAGCGAATCATCAGGATTACACAAAAAAAGTGGCCGAGCTGAACCCCAATGCCAGTGTGGCCAGTGGCAGTGAACAAGCTGCCAAAGTGCTTGAAACGCTGCGCCGGGAAGCAGAGGGAAACGGGATCACGCTTACCCGAAATGACCTTGCCCGTTCGGGCACCCGCAAGGATAACCCCTTCGAGGAGCACAAACGCAGTGTTGCGTTTGAAACTAGCCTGATTAATTTTGTGAAATTCCTACAGGATGTGGCTGGCAAAGAAGATTCCATGATCCGTGTGAGTGATTACAAAATCAGCCCGACTGCGGATCGCCAACGCATTCAGGTGCAAATGTCATTTGTCGCCAGCTATCCAAAGCCCAATTTTGGTGAAAATAAATCCAAGAAAAAAAAGAAACGTTAATCCGATTCAATCCGTTTATTTTACGATCCAACTCAACCTAGCGAAAGAAAGATCAAGCGTATGAAAAAAACCATAATGACCCTCGCACTGCTGGCGGCCCTCGGCCCGGCTCGCGCTCAACAAGCCCCGCCCGCGCCACAGCCGCCGGTGGCAGAACCCATTGTGCTGCACAAGGGGCACATCATGCAGGGCATTGACCTCGAGGCGTTGCTGGAGGAATACAGCGAAATGACCGGCAAAACCGTGATCACGGGTATGAATGTGCCGAAGGTGACGTTTTCCTTCCGCACCAAAAACGACTTCACCGCTCGTGAGGCCAAGACGTTTTACGAAACGCTGATGTCCACCCGGGGAATCGCCATTGTGGTGGTAAACGACAAGGTGGTTCAAGCTATCCCAGCCTCTGAAGTGGTGAAAACTCCGCCGCCCATTACCGTGTTGCGAAAGGAAGAATTGCCCGAGGGCGAAGTGTACATCAACTATGTGCACCAGCTCAAACATGTGAAAGCTTCAGACACAGTGGATTTGCTTACCGCGTTTGCTAAATCACCTCAGGCAGTGCAGGCCATTGAGAGCACCAAAACACTTGTGCTTCGCGATTTCTCCAACAACGTGCGCCGGATGTTAGATATGTTAGAATTCATTGATGTGGAGGAAAAAAATGAACAGGAAATCGCCGTGGTAAAAATCAAGTACGCCCTCTCGGCGGATATCGCCGCGGCGATCGGTTCGTACACCACAAACCCCACGGGGTCAGCCGCTGCCAATACGCGCCCTGGCAGCACCAGCCGCACCGGTGGCAGCACCAGTCGGACGGGAGGCACCACCAGTCGAACCAACAGCAGCAGCTCTCCCGCCGGCGGCAGCAATACGGCCGGCAGTTCACAGCGGGGAGGATTGCAGCAACGCCTTTCGCAGGTGGTGCAGGGCGCGGCCTTCAGCGGCACGGGCGCGGCCATCCTTGGCGAAACATCCATCATCTCATGGGAACGCGGCAACGAAGTCATTATCGTAGGCACTCCCGCGAAAGTGGAGCAGGCCAAGAATCTCATCACCAAGCTGGATCGAGTCCAACCTCAGGTGCTCATCGAGGCAATTATTATGGATGTGGCTCTCGGCGATGATGCCACATTCGGGGTGTCGATTCGCGAGCAACAGGAAGGGATTGGCAATGATTCCGGAGCCGCGAATCAGGGTGGCTTTTCCAGCGCATTGGCTTCGGCACTCGGGCCGGCGGCGTTTGCCACCAACTCCGTTGGAGGATCCGGTGCCGGGTTCAATTACTGGGGCAAGTTTGGCCTGAACTGGGAGGTGGCACTCGAGGCGATCAACAATGATACCCGCGTGGAAATCCTTTCGCGGCCGCGCATCCAAACCACTCATGCATCATTGGCCGAGCTGTTCATCGGTGACACGCGACCGGTGGTCACCGGCTCCATTCGCGATATCAATGGCGGCACCAGTTCGCAGTATCAAATGCAAAAAATCGGGATCACGCTGGAAGTGCTGCCTTTCATTAATGACGAAGGCGTGGTGTCCATGGAAATTAACCAGCAAATTCAGGACATCGTTGGCTCACAAATCATCGACGGCAACGCCGTGCCCATCACCACCGATCGTTCGGCCAACGCCAAGGTGAATGTGCGTGATGGGGAGATGGTGGTGCTCGGCGGGTTTATCAAAACCAAGGTCACCGAAACACAAAGCAGCGTTCCCGTGTTAAGCGACGTCCCGGTTTTGGGCGCATTATTCCGGCGTACCGTGGATGTTAACGAACGTAACGAGCTGATCGTGATGATGCGGCCCACCGTGTTGGCTTCGCCCGAGGCAGCTTACACAAAAGCGCTGAGCGAGCTGGAAGGCAAACCGGGCTTGAAAGCGGCGCAGTTTAACGAACGCTTGCTGACCAATAAATGGGAGGTTTTTTTGGATGAAGATCGCAAGCGCAAGGAGAAAATTATGCGCGAGCGGCATGGCATCGACTTGAATCAACCCGATGAGAAACCGTTAGCCGAACCACGGCGGCTCAATGGTTTGGATCAATTGCGGCGTCAACAGCGCTAAGCTTAACGCCGGCCGTCGTACCACCAGTTGCACGTTTCGCGCCGGCGAAGGTTGACGCCTGCCGTGAAGGTGGAGCGGAGCATAAATCCCATCAGGCGGAATGGGGAATACATGATCATCCGGCGGTTGGAGGAAAGCAGTGGCGGATGGCAAATGATGCGCACCCGCTGCCGCCGTCGGCGGGCAAGCCGCTTGAGGCGGTGATCGAATTCAATTTCCTCGGCTGCATACAGTTTATGGCTGAAGCCTTCCAACTCGCGAAACGCTTCCGCGCGGCAGAAAATATACGAGCCGGCGGGCCAACGAAATACGCGACTGATTAAGTTCCAAATTCCCAGCCCCATGCGCGCCCACCACGGCATCGCTTTCATCCGGATCACCGCGCCACCGCCGAGGGTGTTTTCCTCTTCCATCCATTCCGCCGTGGCAGCGAAGAGCCCCTCGCAGGGTGTGGAATCCGCATCAAGAAAAATAATCCAATCCCCGCGCGCGGCATTCCCCGCCGCATTCCGCGATCGGGAGATTTGGTTTTGTGCTTCAAACACCACTCGCGCTCCGGCTGCCTCCGCGATCGCGGCGGTGCGGTCGGTCGAGTTATTATCACAAACCACCACCTCCATTTCCCAACCCCGAGCGCGAAAGGTCTCGCCGGCGGCATCCACTGCCGCCAAGGTTTCGCCCAACAGTTTCTCCTCGTTAAACGCAGGAATAGCAACGGAGATCAACACGCCGCACTATGCTCCGAACGGCGGGAAACTGAAAGTCGGGAAAATTTACGAGGGTTGATGCCCAGGCCCAAGGAAACGCGGTAACTTGGAACGCGGGCATTGGTCATTGAGACTTCCTTTTCCCTCTGATACTTTTGTTCCTCGGTTTTTAACGGCAACGCAATGGAGAGTTTTCCCAAAAAAAAGGTGGCCACCCCGCGTAAGCCGGGCCGATGGCGGCGCCGTTTGGTGTGGGGTGTGGGCATCGTGTTGCTGCTGCTCATCGTGGGTTGGTCTGTGCTGAGCAGCAACTGGTTCATGCGCGCGGTATTGCTTCCCAAACTAAACCACGCCCTTAACTCAACCGTACAATTTGAACACTCGCGTTGGTCGTTCGGTAGCCAACTTCAGTTGGAAGGCGTCACGCTCCACACCATCGGCGAGCGGCCTCTCCTCAAAGCCTCCCGCGTGCAAATCAATTATCAATGGCGCGATTTGTTCGCGGGCCGCATGGCGTTCGGGAAAATTGAATGCGACGAACCTGAACTATTTCTACACATCGACCGGAACGGCCAAGCCAACTATGCCCCCTTGCTTGAGCGCCCTCGTTCAAATCGCCCCGGGAAACCGTTCCAAATTAAACAAATGTCAATCCACGGCGCGCGGGTGGAGTATCGATGTGACCATCAAAGTGGCACCACCGAATCCGTGCAATTATCCGGCGTGACCATTACCTCCAACGAATTTGCTTCCGGCCGATCCAGCGAGCTCACCGTGAACGGTCGCGCCGGGTACTCCTTGAAACCGCTCCAGCAACCCGGCCAAGGATTGGCTGGTGAGTTTCAGGTGAAATTCACACACCAACTTGATGAACATTTGCTCCTCACGCGGCTCAAAAGCGAAGGTCATTTTCAAGTGGCTCTGGCTACCGGACAATTTGCATTTGCCACGGGGCTGAACACTGAATTGGACGCCGAAGTCACCGCAGAAACGTTGCAACGATTCGCCCTGCACTTTACGCACGCGGGCACTGCGTTGGGCAAGATCGAGGCCAGCGGTGCCTTGCAGCCCGGCACCGGCGCGGCAAATCTTACGGTGGCATTGCATGGGGTGAATCAACGGGTCCTGAATTTTCTGGGTCGGCCGGTAGGGCTGGATTTTCATTCCACGGTGCTAGACTCAACCAACCACGTTCGCGTGGCGGGATTCGGCAAAACGCTGGAAGTGCGCGGGACCCTGCAGGCGCAGCCATTCCATCTCAGCTCCAGCGAATTCACCACGCCGCCGCTGGAACGTGGCGGAGGAGAATATGCGTTCGCCATCGACACGGCCGCCCGCACCGCTCGGCTCGACACACTGGTAGTGAACGCCGCGCATGAGGGCACTCCTTTGCTCGTTGGGCATCTCGATCGCCCCATGCAATTTGACTGGAGCACCCGCGCCGCACCCTTGGGCGAATCGTTATTTTCGCTCTCTGCGCAAGATATCAATCTTGCCGATTGGCCTTCGTTGCTGGGGCAATACGCTGTGGAAGGCCACGTGGCTGCCGGTGTGAATATTCATTTTCAGGAAGCCGGCCGTCGCATTGGCTTTGCCCTTGCGGCCGAAGGTGCCGGCTTGCGGTTGCAGAAAGGCGATCCCATTCTCTTACCTGCCAGCCTGCGCGCGGATGGGACACTGCAGGATTTTCGCCAGTTAACGCTATCCAAATATTCATTGCGCCTCGGCAGCACCAACGCCCCGGCGTTTCTCGCCTCCGGCAACCATGTGCTTTGTGATTTACGCGAACGCACAGCCAGCGGGCAAACCACGGTGCGGGCCGATTTGGCGCGCGTACGTCCGTGGATATCCAAAGCGCCCAATTCACTGAGCGGAATATTTGATTTTAACGGGACCATGACCGCGGGCCTGCGCGCTCCGCAATTTCAGTCCGTTAAGGGCCAACTAAATCTGGCCAATTTCAATGTTCAGGCGGGGCAACACGGAATCACTAACCTGTTCACACGGGCCAATGTTGACCTGCGCCTCGACGGCGGTCACCGGCTCAAGGTGAATGGCCTTGGCGCGCGCGTAGCGTTGCGCGGCTTTGAAATTGCACCGCACCTCACCGCCAAAGGCGACTGGGATTTGCGCTCGGGCCATCTGAATTTTCAGGAAATAGTGTTGAAGGATTTCCGGCTCGCTCGGTTTGCTGCCCAAACCGGCATCACGCAGTTGACCAATGGCGTGCTAGCGGCCACCGTTTCGGTGAATCACATTCCCGGCCGGCACACTCAAGTGAACGGTCAAGCGACCTTCACCGACGTCCGCCAACCCGGTTGGCGCGCGCCGATGACGTTTTCCGCCAGTGGGAAATTGACGCTGGACGAAAGCCGCATAGCACGGTGGCCGGTGTCAGTGGCCGGCATGCGGGTAGAATTTCCGCGCGCCGATGTGCTCGATGGCGAACTGCAACTCACCGGCGGCTGGCATCCGCACACCGGTGCCGCCGCCTTCACCCTGGACGACGCCGAGCTGGATCATCGCTTGCTCGCACCGTGGTTGGCCGACAACGGTGGAGCGCTGACGTGGACCGGCGGCAAACTTAAATGGATTGGGAAAACCGAGGTCAACCTTGACGGTCACGGTGGTGGAACCCTGCGCGGCATCGTTCACGCCAGCGGGGTGCTCGCCGAGGCGCGGGGTTTTGATTGGCCGAAGGTGCCGATGAACGCCGAGCTTTACCTTGATTGTTCGCGTGCAATTCCTGAGGACGGCCAACCGGTCAATACGATTCGGGATGCAAACCTCAAAATAATGTTGCCCGATAAAACCGCCGCCCGTTTGCGCTTCAGTGGCCAGCATCACCCCGGCACCCATCGGTGGCGCGTGGTGTTTCAACCGCCGGCGGAAAAGGAAAAGAGCTTCATCAACCATCATTTGCTACAGCCCTTGCTCAGTAAAAAACTTGCCCCGCGCAAACTCACCCAAGGCGTGCTGCAGCTCCCGGGCCAATTGGAGATTACCAGTGGCGGCCAAGGTGAGTTTCAATTGAAAGGCGATGTAGAACTCGCCAGCGTTCGGATGGACGATCCAAGCAAGCAATGGCCCGATAAAATCCTTAGCGCCACCGCCTCACTCGACCTCGCCCGACAAACTATGCCCGGAACCGGCGAATGGCGACTCCGCTCCAGCGGCACCCGCGGGTTTATTTTCATCAACAATAAACACAGCGGCACTTTCAGCGTAAAAGGTGATTTCAATCCCTTCCGTAGTCATGGAAATCTGGAATTGGACTGCCGGGACTTGGACCAGCTTGTCCTTGCCCCCGTGTCCGATTTGCTCGGCGGCCCCGCATTCCAAACGATCCGCGTTAAAATGCTCAAAGGCTTGGTGCGCATTGATGGGGCAGGTAGCGGCCAGGTGGATGCCCTTCTTCATTTGGATCGCGTGCGGTTGACGGGGGATCCCGAGCGTGCGCCTGCCCGTGCTTTGCTGCTCAATTTCAAGGGCGGTGTGACCAATCACGTTTATCACTTCGATAATTGCGCTGCGACATTAACGGCCACCAATGCGTTTACCGGGGAATCCAGTTTGAAAGTGGCGGGCCGTTTGGATTTTTCCCGGCGCGCGAATCCTTCGGGGCATCTGAAGGTTAAGTCTAAGTCGCTCGACATCACGGCACTGGAGGGAATGTTTGAACAATTTAGCAAACCCAAGCCCGCCGCATTCCCGGTTGCGCCCATCGCACCCACTGCACCTGCGGTGACGCGCTCGGTGTTCCATAATTTCCAGTGGGATTTTGATGTGAAACAAATGCACTGGTTTGGCCTCACCGGTACGAATGTGTTGGGAAGCATCGTGCTCGATGGCGACGAAGTGCATTTGAAACCGCTGGAAATGAAACTCTTCGGGACCCCCGTGATGGCCGAAGGCTGGTTTATTCCGCAGGGAAATCGCACGCGTTATGCAATGAATATTTCCTGTGAACAGCTTCCGCTGAATCAGCTGAATGATTACTTCAAAATTAAACGCGCGCACAATTACGGATTGCTCGATGCCCGATTCCATGTGGCCGCCAATGCGTTGAGCGGGCCTGAATTTCAAAAGAGTTTTTTGCTGCGCGGCATTGATAACGGCCCGGCCCATTTTACAACCACCAAAGCGCATTGGGCTTTTTTTCGCGATGGCAAAATGCCCAAGCCCAATGTCATCCCATCCGCGGTGACCAGCATTATCCAAATTGTTCCCGGCCTGTCATTACCCATGAATCAAGTGTCAGGCGCTTTAGGAAATATCGCGTCTCTATTGGGTGACAAGGAATTGGGGGCCAGCCATTTGGATCAGGGAGAGTTGGAAATTTCTGTGAGCAAAGGGCTCATTTCACATGATTTCACAGTGGCCGGACCACTCGTACGGGCAAATATTCAGGGTGAGTTTAAGCTGGCAAATCATTGGGACAAGTCGCTCATCAACGAAACACTCACCATCGAATTCGCCCCCAATTTAGCAAACAAATATAGTCCGGCCGCGTTTGTTTTCCCGAATAACAAGTTTGTGAAAATTCCCCCCTGTCTTTCGATTTCAGGCCCGTTAAATGATATAGTTTTTAAGCCAAACGAATTGGGTTTGTCACTGATGGTGGGCAGGCAATTGACGGCCACCCCCGGCAGATTATTTCGCAAACTGCCCATTCCGTTGCTCAACAAGGAAGAGGACATGATCGTGAATCCATTGGGCCTTCTGCGGTGGCTCATTCCCGGCGGGAACGAGGATTGATTGAGTGCCCCTATTTGGTACACTCCGCGCGCATGCAACCGGTTTTTGATTACCTCCAAGCCCACCGTGGCCACTTTGAAGAGGAGCTCTGCGAATACCTTCGCTTGCCCAGTGTTTCTGCCCAGAGCAAACACGCCAAAGACGTGCGCGCCACGGCAGATTGGGTGGTGAATCACTGTCGCGCCATCGGGCTCAAGGCAAAGAAACACGCCACGGATTTTCATCCAATCGTGACAGCGACCACCCCCAAGCGGCCGGGCAAACGTCCTCACTTTTTGGTTTACGGCCATTATGATGTACAGCCGCCGGAGCCGCTACACGAATGGAACTCACCGCCCTTCGAGCCCATCATTCGCAATGGCGCGGTGTACGCACGCGGAGCCACGGATAATAAAGGACAGCATTTTGCGCATCTCAAAGCGGTGGAAGCGTTTTTGAAAACCGGCACTGAATTGCCGTGCGATCTCACGTTTGTGATCGAGGGCGAAGAGGAAGTGGGAAGCGAAAGCCTGACGACATTTCTGCGCCAAAAGAAAAAAGAATTGAAATGCGACACTGTGGTCGTTTCCGACACCGGCATGCCATCCAAAAAACATCCCGCGCTCACCTACGCCCTGCGCGGCGTGGCGGCGATGGAGGTGACCGTGCGCGGGCCGAAGGCGGATTTGCATTCAGGAATTTACGGCGGCAGCGTGCAAAATCCCGCGATGGCGCTGAGCCAAATGTTGGCGGCATTGCTCGACAACAAAGGGCGCATTGCCGTACCCGGATTTTACGACAAAGTGCAAAACCTTTCCGCCCACGAACGAAAGCAATTCAAACGGCTCCCGTACAGTGAGGCGGGCTACAAAAAACTCCTCGGGGTGAACGGTCTCTACGGCGAGGCAGGCTTCACCGCCATCGAACAACGGAGCGCGCGGCCCACGTTGGAAATCAACGGTCTCACCAGCGGCTATCAGGGCGAGGGCAGCAAGACAATTGTCCCCTCATGGGCACGCGTGAAGATTACCTGCCGTATCGTGCCCGACCAGCAGCCACGTGAAATATTGCGGCTACTGAAAAAGCAGTTGAAACGGCTTTGCCCGCCCGGCGTACGATTGGAAATCGAAGAAGGCCACGGCGCAGAGCCATATTTGGTGTCGCCCACCGGCCCGCGGGCGCAGGCGGCATTGGGTGCGTTACGCGAAGCGTTCGGACACGAACCGGTTATTTTGCGTGAAGGCGGATCCATTCCGATTATCACCGAATTTAAAAAAGTGCTGGGCGCGGATTCACTGCTGCTCGGGTTGGCGTTGCCGGACGATAATCTCCATTCGCCCAATGAAAAATTTGACCTCACCTGTTTCCATAACGGCGCGGCTATGAGCGCCCGTCTTTGGCCGGCCTTGGCCGCCGCATCATCGTGAACGAATCCAAAAAAACCTCCATCAAGGCCGAGCCCGCGGAATTATCCGCTGGGCTGCGGCGATTTTTATACTTTACCGCCACCATCACGGGCGCGGTAATTCTCATCGTGGAAATCCTTGGCGCGAAAATGCTTTCGCCTTTTCTCGGGACTTCGCATTTTGTGTGGACGGCTCAAATCGCGGTCACGTTGGTCGCGCTTTCCGCGGGTTATTTTGTGGGGGGCTGGATGGTAGACCGCTCGCCGCGTTTGAATTTTCTTTATTATTCTATTCTGGGTGCCGCGGTGTATCTCGTCGGCACGGTGTCGATGGTGCGGCCGATTTGTTTCAAACTCTTGAAGCTCCCGCTCGAGTGGGCGTCGCTATTTGCCTCGGCGTTTTTGTTTCTCGTGCCGTTGGCGTTGCTGTCAATGACCGGCCCTTTCCTCGTGCGCGTGCTCACGCAATCAGTTGAAAAAGTGGGAGGCAACATGGGCCGACTTACTGCCATTAGCACTCTCGGCAGCGTGGCGGGGGCGGTGTTGATTGGGTATGTGCTCATCCCAAATTTCCCAAACTCGGTGACGATGCTGATTACTGCGGGCGTCTTGGTTGCGTTAGTGGCGGTTTACTTTATGGTGTGGGGGCGTAGCGAGTCGGCGGTTACCGGGTTGGTGGTGGCGGGGTTGCTTGCGGCCGGCCTGGGCCACAGCGGTTTGCGCGGGGAATTTGCGGACACGATGAAATATGGCGGGCTAACCTGGGATGTGCTTTATCGCGGTAACTCGAATTATGGCGAGTTGCTGGTCATCGAATATCGTGACGGGGAGAATGTGGAGCGCCGATATCTCAACGATCAACTCATTCAAAACACGTACGATCCTAAAACGGGTCAGAGCCGCGCGCTTTTTTCCGGGGCGTTGCGGTGGTTCGCGCATGCTTACACGCCTCAGCTGGATAACGCGCTTTGCATCGGTATGGGCGTGGGCATTGTGCCAATGCAACTGGCGGCTGATGGCGTGGCGGTGGATGTCGTGGAAATTAACGGCGCGGTGATCCCGATGGCTGAGCAATATTTTGGGTTTGATTCCAGCAAGGTCAACGTGATCGTCTCCGATGGGCGACAGTTTCTCAATCAATCGGATAAGCAATACGACGCGATTATTTTGGATGCGTTCCTTGGGGATTCCACTCCCAGCCATCTCATGACGCAGGAAGCCTTCACCTCCATCCGCGAACATCTTTCGCCTACGGGTGTGCTGGTGATTAACTGTTTTGGGGAGTCCACGGATAAACGCCAGTTTTTTGCTGCTTCGCTGGACAAGACCCTGCGCTCGGTTTTTGTCGGCGAACACAGCGTCACCGTTCATGCCTCGGGACAGGGCAATGTGTTTTTTGTGGCCACGGCCGCGGGCAAGCTTGTGAAGCACCGCCCGCCCGCCGCCCCCAACGCCGAGGCTCGCGAACGGATGGCGGCGTTGGTTGAGGATAGCGCCATCCGGACGGAGTGGGTCACTTGGTGGCAAGAGGCCAATGGCACGGGACCGTTTTTTTCTGAACATTTCCAGATGCAGGAAGAGCTCGGATTGGCGTGGAAAAAAGAGCGAGTGTATGATCCCAACGTGGGGAGCATTCTGCTGGATGATTTCAATCCCGTGGAATTTTACGACGCCCACAACCGTGAAGCAAATCGGCGTGGGTTAATGGATTTCATCCAATCCACTGATGGCTGAAAGCGAAACAAAAGCCTCCGCAGTGGGGCTCCCGCTATTCGCGGTGACCATTTTCTGGGGTGCGTTTCTGCTGTTTCTCGTGCAGCCGCTGATCGGCAAATACATCCTCCCGTGGTTTGGCGGCACGCCCGGCGTATGGACGACGTGCCTGTTATTTTTCCAATGCCTGCTGCTGGGCGGCTATGCTTACGCGCATTGTCTCAACCACTTTTTCCCGCTGCGCAAACAGGTGATTATTCACGGGGTGTTGCTGGCGCTGGCGGTGATCACCTTGCCCATCACGCCCAGTGAAAGTCTCAAACCGGTGGGAGGAGAATCGCCCACACTGCAAATCCTGCTGTTGCTTGCCTTGAGCATCGGGTTGCCCTATCTCGTGCTCTCCGCCACGGGGCCGCTGGTGCAGGCGTGGTTCGCGCGCACGCACCCGGGGCGTTCGCCGTATCGTTTGTATGCGCTTTCCAATGTGGGTTCCTTACTGGCGTTGGTTGGGTATCCGTTCCTTGTGGAACCGTGGAGCTCACGGACTTCGCAAGTGAATGGCTGGTCGTGGGGCATGCTATTTTATGGTGCCGCGTGTGGTTGGCTGGCGTGGCGTTTGTATCGCGCCAAGGATGTTGGCAAAGTAGAGCTGGAGGAATCCACCGAGGAATCCCCACTTTCCAAAGCCATGCGCTGGCTACTGTGGCTGGCGCTGCCCGCCTGTGGGACGGCGCTGCTGATGGCCACCACCAACAAGCTTTGCCTTGATGTGGCCGTCGTGCCCTTCCTGTGGGTGCTGCCACTGGCGCTTTATCTGATTACCTTTATCATTTGCTTCGACAACCCTCGTTGGTACGTGCGCGAATATTTTGTGCCGTTGCTGGTGCCGCTATGGGTGGGAGTTATCTGGGCGTTAAAGGAGGGGGTGGATATGGGCATCCTCACGCAGGTAGGCCTTCTCTGTGGCGCGCTGTTTGTCAGCTGTATGGTTTGCCACGGAGAACTCTATCGACTACGGCCGGAGCCGGCGCGGTTGACGCAATATTTTCTTGGCATTTCGGGTGGCGGTGCGCTGGGAGGATTGTTTGTGGCGGTGCTGGCGCCGCTTTGGTTTGATGGCTATTGGGAATTCCATATTTCATTGTGGACGGTCGGATTGCTTTTTTTTGTGGCGTGTTGTGTGCGGCGTGAAGATTGGCGGGTGACCAAGTGGCATCTGCGACTGATCTTATTGGGGTGTTGGTTGACGGTTTGTTTGGCGCTGTTGAAGGATTCCAGCTTAAACGGAAAATGGCGCGCACTCTCGGTGATGGTGCCTTTTGTGGTGGCCTGTTTGTTAACGCGCTTGGTGTACCAGCAATGGTGGGGACCATTGCGGCGAACAGAATCGCGTGAATTATATGCGGGAATCATCGGTGCGTTTGGTGCATTAACATTAACGCTGGTGGCATTGGTAATTGCTGGAGATAGTTTGGTTAACAGTAAATTTCATTATCTCAACCAATTTCATCCCGGCATTTGGGTGGTCACCGCGTTGTTGGCGTTAAATGCATTCGTTTGGAACAGTGTGCGTACTTGGCGTGGATGGCGCATCCAATGGGGCTGGGCTGCGGGCGGTTGGGTGCCGGTGCTGGTGGCGTTGGCGGTGGGGCTGATCATCCAAGCCCGCGACGGGCGTGGCGATGCGATTTATCGTGAGCGCGGATTTTATGGGATTTTGAAAATATCAGAATTCTCACTTGGCGATGACGAGTTTCGTTTGTTGCTAAACGGCCGCATTACACATGGCTACCAATTTACCGGAACCGAGGCCAGTAAACGGGTGACAACATATTATGGCCCGCCAACAGGTGTGGGAATCGCAGTACAACATTTTCCGATTGATGCAAATTCCACCCAAGGGTTGCGCGTGGGCGTAGTGGGCCTCGGCGTGGGAACCTTGGCCGGCTATGCAGAGCAGGGCGATTATTATCGAATGTACGAGATCAACCCGCAAGTGGTGAAGTTATCCGCGTTGGAGGTGGGCACGTTTACCTATTTGCTGCAGGCAAAAGATCGCGGGGCTGAGGTCGAGGTGGTGCTGGGCGATGCGCGGTTGTCGATGGAGGCAGAGTTGCGCGCGGGCAAGCCTCAGGGATTTCACGTGCTGGCGCTGGACGCATTTAGCAGTGATTCCATTCCGGTGCATTTATTGACGCGGGAAGCGGTGGCGATTTACCTGAAACACCTTGATCCAAAAGGGGTGTTGGCCGTTCACATTTCAAATCGGTATCTGGATTTGGAACCTGTGGTGCGGCGCTTGGCTCGGGAATTCGGGCTTACAATGATGGTGGTAAATAACCTTGATGGCGGCATAGATGAAGAATGGGTTTATGGGTCCGCTTGGGTGCTCTTGGGTCGTGACCCGGAATTTTTTGAAACCGCCGCACTGTTTGGCTATCCGTTTGCGGATCTTACAGAGGACGAAGATTCGCCGCTGTGGTCTGATGATTATGCGAGCATTTTCCGGATCATGTATAAACCCGATTGGTGGTATCGTTGGGGCGATCGCTGGAAACGGTTAACGGGGCAAGCGCAATGACCTCGGGCGAACAACCGACGTGGCTCTCTTTATTTCCGGACCACGATTTTGAGTTTCGCTTTGGCGCACGCCCGGGCAATGCAGCGAGCTTTTTCGCTGATACATTGGACCACTCCACCCTCATGGACGGGCGCCAAAACGCCTTGGAGGAAGCCACGACACAATGTGTATTTGAGGAATCATCCGCGGCCGAAGCTGTTGCCGAATGCCTCGCTTGGGCTGGATTGGACGGGGGAGGGTGCCGCGAACTGGCGCTGCATTGGGAGCCGGATTTTCTGATTTTATTGCCGGACGAAAAGGGGCGGTTCACTTTTCGAGCGGGGGCGGTCTGTTTCCCGTCATCTTGGCGGCCGGAAGAAAAAATCGGGCTGCCGGTACACGCCATCCATTCGCCGGTGCCCACGCTCAACGAATCCCTCGGCGCGCGCCTCGATAAATTCCTTGCTCATCTCGAACCGGGCAAGGCATGGGAGCGCTCCAATTGGGGGCTGAGCCGCTCGCCGGAACTCAACCAACATCCCACCCGAGACACCCCGCGCCTCACGCCGCCATTTACTGATGCCGAGGTGTGGATTCGGATTGAAGATCAAGTGCTTTTCAGGCTGCCGCAAACACAAGCGTTGCTCTTTGGCATTCGTTTGGTGAATGTGTTACTGGCAGAACTCAAAAAATTCCCCGAAGCTCAAGCCGGTTTGTACCGCGCCATCGCCACGATGCCAGAAGATGTTGCCGATTACAAAAACGTCACCGATGGACGCGAGCAGTTGCTTGAGCTACTCCGTTCGTAATCATAAATCATCAATCGGAAATTTCTTCGGTAAGCGCCGCGCCGCGCCGCGCTTTTTCGCCGGAAGGGTAATTCGAAAGCAACGCGACGCTGGAGGCGATGATAAGCCCGGCGCTGAAAAGGCTGAGGTTGCTGGCGGGCATCAAGCCGATCAGCCAAAAGCCGAGGAAGGGAGAAATGAAATTGCGGATGCCATTGAAAAACAGGTGCACGCTCATATAATCGGCTACGTGTTTCGCGGGCGCAAATTTGGTAACCCAAAGGCTCCAGGCCACTTCGCCGCCCGCGTTGGCTACTCCGAAAAGTCCCGATGCGATGCACAGTCCGGTCATTGAAGTGCTGTGAAAAAAGAGTGCCAGCGATACCGCAAAGAAAAGATTCAGAATCACTCGCAACACAAAAAAATTCATTTTGTCAAAGAGGCCTCCCCAAAGCGGACTGAAGATCAGCTTCACGATGTTGGGGATGAAAACAAGGATCAGCGCAATGCGGGCGGGAGTGGGCTCAAACCCCAGCGTGTAGACGTCCGCGTATTCGCCTGCATTGGCAAGATATTCCACGCGCAACGGGAAAAGCATCAGATTTCCAATCCCAAAGATCATCCAGCAAATGAGGATGTGCCGGAACAATTTGTCCTCTTTTACAAATCGCAGCGAGCGGAAGGGATGTGTGCCTTCCGCGCCCGTGAGTGTCTTGCCGGGGAGACGCGAAAAACAGAAGGCCGCCCACGCGAATGCGAATGCAAATATCAACATCAATCCCCAGGGAAAGTGGGAAAGTTTTTGGCTGTCGTTGCCGTTGGTTAAAATCCAGCCTACTAGCAAGCCAAACGATGCCGCGCTGATGATGCGAATCATGGCTGACCGCGAAAAATATTTTCCGCGCTGTTTAGCTGGATAATTTTCCTGATAAATTTGGGTGACCATCGGGATAGTCGCTGTACCCAAAGTGGTGGCCACAATAATGCCGCAAATGAAAATCCAGCGATCATTCACTGCCGCCAGTAATGCGAAGCACCCCGCCGCGCCCAGCGCCAGACGCGAGGCTGCCTGCGCAGTGGTCCAGCCCAAGTCCGCCACACGCGAAACCACCACCGGCCCCAGCATAAACCCGAGCGCCCCCGCCGCCGCGATCGTCGCTTTCGCCGTTGCCCCGAAGTCAAACCATTGCACTGCGATTAACAACAGGAAAGCCGTGAACGCCGTTTCCAGAATCCCCGAAGCCACCGCCCGAAGGCGTTCGTAGCGGTAAGTGAGGGCTGTCCGGTTCAAGGGCCGGAAAGATTAAGCTGAATTATCAGCTGAAGCGAGTTCCTCTTCGCAGTCGACGATTTGCTGGATTTGGGTGAGGAACCAGCGGTCGATTTTGGAGAGCTCGAAGATTTCGTCGACGGTCAGGCCAGCCCGGAGGGCGTGGCGGAGGTAGAAGACGCGTTCGGCGTTGGGGGTGGTAAGTTTCTGGGTGATGAGATCGCGCGGCAGGATGTCGCGGTCGCCATAGACGGTGTCGCCCACGCGCCAGCCTTTGCCATCGCCACCGAGGCCGGCCCGGCCGATCTCCATGGAGCGCAGGCATTTTTGCAGGCTCTCCTTAAACGTGCGGCCGATGGCCATGGCTTCGCCGACGCTTTTCATTTGAGTATTGAGCGTGGGATCGGCCTGTTGAAATTTCTCGAAGGCGAATCGCGGGATCTTGGTGACGACGTAGTCGATGGTGGGCTCGAAGCTGGCGGGGGTTTCGCGGGTGATGTCGTTGGGGATCTCGTCGAGGGTGTAGCCGACGGCGAGTTTGGCGGCGATCTTCGCAATCGGAAATCCGGTGGCCTTGGAGGCGAGGGCGGAGCTGCGGCTCACGCGCGGGTTCATTTCGATGACGATCATCCGGCCGTTGTCCGGGTTGACGGAGAACTGGATGTTCGAGCCGCCGGTTTCCACGCCCACAGCGCGGATGATAGCGAAACTCGCGTCGCGCATGATTTGGAATTCCTTATCCGTGAGCGTCTGGATGGGGGCGACGGTGATGCTGTCGCCGGTGTGCACGCCCATTGGATCAAAGTTTTCGATGGAGCAAATGATCACGCAGTTGTCGGCCTTGTCGCGCATGACTTCCATCTCGTATTCCTTCCAGCCGATGAGTGATTCCTCGATGAGGATTTCATTCACGGGCGAAAGGTCGATGCCTTTCTTGGTCAGTTCCTCGTATTCATCGCGGTTATAGGCGATGCCGCCGCCGGTGCCGCCGAGCGTGTAGGCGGGCCGGATGATGAGGGGAAATTTTCCAATGCGGTCGGCAATGGCCCAAGCATCTTCCATGTTGTGGGCGATGCCGCTCACGGGCACGTCCAAGCCGATCTCGAGCATCAATTCCTTGAAACGCTCGCGGTCCTCGCCACGCTCGATGGCGTCGGCCTTGGCGCCGATCATTTCCACACCGTGCTTTTCCAAAACGCCGGTTCGGAAAAGCTCCATCGCAGTGTTGAGGCCGGTCTGCCCGCCGAGCGTGGGGAGCAAAGCAAGCTGACCTTCGGCCCCGAGCGACTTCATCTCGGCCAATTCGCGCCCGATAATTTTCTCAACCGCTTCGGGCGTGACCGGCTCGATGTAGGTGCGGTCGGCAAATTCCGGGTCGGTCATAATCGTGGCCGGATTGGAATTCACCAGCACCACACGATAGCCCTCCTCCTTGAGCGCCTTACAGGCCTGCGTTCCCGAATAATCAAACTCACACGCCTGCCCAATAATAATCGGGCCAGCGCCGATAATCAGAACCGAATGAATGTCGTCTCGTCGTGGCATAAACCGCCGGAGGGATACCGGAAAACGGCGCGCGTGGACAGAGATTTTTGGGGGAACCGGATTTTACCACAGAGGCACAGATGAACGCAGATTCAAAATCTGAGACTAAAGGCTCAACCTATTTCCTTGCGCAGCCAGTCTGCCGGAATGAACTTCACGGGCAATCCACTTGGTTTTCGCGAGTAGGGCGTGACCACTTGTGGGCTGACAACGAAATTCCGCCCTTTCGGATAATTCGCCCGAAAAGCCTTCAGTCCGCGCGTCTCAAAATTATCCGTGGACCATTTGCACTCAATGGCATCGACCGTGCCGCGTCCGCGCGGGATAACAAAATCAACCTCGCGTTGCTGCTTGTCGCGCCAATAGTGAATCTTGGTAACTGGAATGGAAAGCAGCGTATCGAGCACCAAGTGCTCCCAAAGCAATCCGCAATCTTCCGGTCGCAGTTCGCCCCAGCCCCGGGCATAGCAGACGAAGCCGGTGTCAAAAGCATACACCTTTGGTTGCCCCACCAATTCACGCCGGCCCCCTGCGGAATAGGGCCTCAACAAACGCGCAGCGTGGGTGATTTGAAAAACATCCAGCCAGTTCATCACCGTGGGTCGCGTGGCGCCGCAGTGTTTGGCCAGCGACGTCACCTCAACCTGCCCGCCGCTCTGTCGCAAAACCAACTCCAGCAGTTTCAAGAAACTGGCGCGCTTGCCAATGCCAAATAATTCCTGCACGTCGCGCGCGAAGTACGAGTCAAACCACTCCCCATAAAATTCAGGCTCCCAGTTTTCCGCGAGCAGAGCGGGGGGCAATCCGCCGCGCAACAGCCGTTCGCGCAAATCCACGACGCCAAATGCCGGCAACTCCTCCACCAACACCGGCGTCAACACCACGTCCCGTTTGCGGCCCGTGAGGCTGTCGCGGAATTTTTTCGTGGCCTGCAGCGTTGATGAACCCGTTGCCAGCACCTTCAATTTCGGGAACGCATCGGCAGCAATTTTCAGCAGCCGGCTTGGGTCAGGCAGTTGATGCACCTCGTCGAACACCACCACCTTCTTTTTCACCGACCGGAAAAACCCCTCCGCGTCCCGCAGCCGCTCCGCCGTGCTCGGCAGGTCGCAGTTCAAAAACTCAACCTCGCCCAACGACTGCGCCAACACCGTCTTGCCCACGCGCCGCACGCCCGTCAGCCAGGCAATTGGCACCTTCCGCCAAGCCCGCTGCAATCGGGACTGCCATGGAGTCCGTTCAATCATGAAAGTAAACTTTACATATAGACGTCCATATGTAAAGTAGGGTTTCAGAGATTTTTCATAACCCGCTGATTTAGAGCAATTTAAAGCAAACTCTGCTGCTTTCCGCCGTCGGGGTTCAGGCCCAGTCGTTGATGGCCCAGTTCGGTGGCGGTGCGGCCTTGGGGGGTGCGTTGGAGATAGCCTTCCATGATCAGAAAGGGCTCGTAGACTTCCTCCAGCGTATCGGCCTCCTCGCCGACGGCGGCGGCGATGGAGTTCACGCCCACGGGGCCGCCGTTGAATTTCACGATGATGGTCTCGAGGATACGCTTGTCCATCTCGTCGAGGCCGTGGCCATCAATCTCCAGCATGGCGAGCGCAGCGTCGGCAATGGCGTTGGTGATGGTGCCGTCGGCCTTCACTTGAGCATAATCGCGGACGCGCCGGAGGAGGTTGTTGGCAATGCGCGGGGTGCCGCGGCTGCGGCGTGCGATTTCGGTTGCGCCTTGTTCGTCGATGTCGACCTCCAACAAACCCGCCGAGCGTGTGACGATGCGGGTCATGTGGTCGGCGGCGTAATAGTTGAGGCGTTCGCGAATGGGAAAGCGCGTGAGGAGTGGCGCGGTGAGCAGTCCGCTGCGGGTGGTGGCGCCAATCAAAGTAAATCGCGGGAGGTTGAGCCGTACGCTGCGGGCGTTCGGGCCTTGGTCGATGATGATGTCCAGTTGGTAATCTTCCATCGCGGGGTAGAGATATTCCTCCACAGTTTTTTGCATGCGATGAATTTCATCGATGAAGAGCACATCGCCTTCCTCGAGGTTGGTGAGCAAGCCCGCGAGGTCGGCGGCTTTTTCAATAGTCGGCCCGCTGGTGGCGCGCAGGTTGCCGCCCATCGCTTTGGCAATGATGTTGGCCAGCGTGGTCTTGCCCAGTCCGGGCGGGCCGGAAAGCAGGAGATGATCGATCGGCTCCTTGCGCTGTTGGGCGGCGGTGACCGCAATCTCCAGCCGCTCGCGCACTTTGTCTTGTCCGCCAAACTCCGCAAAAGCCACCGGCCGCAGCGACGATTCAAACGCCGCATCCGCTTCCCCCAATTCATCAGTCACCCGCGTGGCCATTGGGTTGAGAGTGGGGGAGAGGGCGAGGGCGGGACAAGGCGATTCGATTCACAGGGGGGGATGGGAATGCCCAAAGGCGAAATCCCAAGTCCCAAGGAATGATCAACCCACAATACCCAATTTGGAGTTTGGGTGTGTGGATTTCCTTGGTCATTTGGCATTCTCTCGATACTCTTGCGGCGATGGCGGAGCGCGATGAAAATGAGCCTTTTGAGGAATCCGATGAATCGTCGGAGGCAGAGTTTTGGCCGAATTATATTCCGGTGCCGCCGCAGTTTCATTCATTTATGGAGGAAGGGCCATTTGCCAAATGCACTTTGTGCGATGAGGCGTTGTTGCAGGATGGCACGTCGTATTTGATTCACAAGGCGTTTCATCGCGAGGAAGTCATTTTTGAATACGCGATGTGCCTGCCGTGCCGCGCGAAAATGCAGGAGGAACTTTCGGTGGAATCCATTGAGGCGATCAACCAATATATGGAGCAGTATGAAATTGAGGATCGCACGGGGCCGATGATGGAGGCGCACGGCACGGATGTTTCGCGCTGGCTCTCGCATTGTCTCGTCACCGGCGCGCCCATTGCCGAGGCGGAGGAGTATCATTACTACGCCTTTTGCGACGGGCCGGATTTGGTGTTCAACGGCTTGCCGATTGCGCTCGCGGGCAACGTGGATGAAGAACTCAACGAGCTGCTTTCCCAAAAAACCCGCGACCGGCTGGATGGCTTTGTGGATGAACAATTTGGTTTGCCACCGGAATTGCGAAATCCAATTAAAGGAAGTCCGGTTTTTATTTAGCTGTTTTATACCACAGAGGTTGCCCTTGTGGTGATTCTTTCCTTGAACAAATCCCCCCTCCGCGGCAGTCTAAATCTCATTGATGCTGGATTTCATCGGCAATAAGGTAACGCACTGTGATGGTGTTACTCGGCGCAGCTTTCTGCGTGCTGGCGCGTTGGGCGTGGGCGGGTTGACGCTGACGGATGTGCTGCGCGCAGAGGCCACGAGCGGCAAATCACACAAAGCCGTCATCAACATTCATCTCGATGGTGGGCCGCCGCAGATGGATATGATCGATCCCAAGCCAGAAGCCCCCGCGGAATTACGCGGCGAGTTCTCGTCCCTCAAAACTAAAATTCCCGGCGTGCATCTCACCGAGTTGATGCCCCAAGTGGCGGCTGCGGCGGATAAATTTGTGTTCCTGCGTTCGCTGGTGGGCAGTGCCGGTCGGCATGATGGGTTTCAGTGCCAAAGCGGGTATCACATCAAAGACCTCGCCAACATCGGCGGGCGTCCTGCGATGGGATGTGTGGTGGATAAATTGCTCGGCGCCCACGGCAATGGGCCGGCGTTTGTGGATCTTATGCAGGGTCGGCCATTGGCGCGTAATAGCGCGCGCGCAGGTTTTCTCGGGCCGGCGTTCAAACCATTTCGTCCGGATATTTCGCACCTATTCCGGCGCGAACTGGAGCAAGGGATGAAGGGCGAGCTGGCGCGGCTCGGCAAGGATCATCAAGTCAACCTCAAACTCATCGCGGGTCTCAACGCTAAACGCCTCGATGATCGCGTCGGTTTGCTGCGCCAATTCGATGGCGTCCGCCACGCTATCGATCAAAGCGCCACGGTGGCTGCGATGGATCGATTCAATCAACAAGCCGTTGGCATTCTTACTTCAGGCAAGTTTGCCGACGCGATGGATTTGGAAAAGGAAGATCCAACAATGCTTGCGCGCTACACGCCGCGTCACAAAGAAGAAGGTGTGCGCGGCACGACCGCCGATGGTTACAACGCCTCGCGCAAACTACTGCTCGCCCGTCGCCTCATCGAAGCCGGCGTACGCGTCGTCAGTGTTTCCTTCAGCGATTTCGATACGCACTCCAGCAACTTCAACCGAATGCGCCATCTCGTGCCCGTGGTGGATCACGCCCTCGCCGCGCTCGTTGCCGATCTTGGTGAACGCGGAATGCTCGATGATGTGCTGATCGTTGCGTGGGGCGAATTCGGGCGCACGCCCAAGGTCAACGCCAAGGGCGGGCGCGATCATTGGCCGCGCGTCTCGCCGGGGTTGATGGCCGGCGGCGGCATCCGCACCGGCCAAGTCATCGGCACCACCGACAAAATTGCCGCCGAACCCATAGAACGCCCCGTGCATTATCAGGACGTGATGGCCACGATGTACCAACACCTCGGCTTGGATCCGAACGCCACCACCGTGAACGACACCACCGGCCGCCCGCAATACCTCTGCGACACCGGCCGGCCGATTCGGGAGTTAGTGTAGTCTAGCCCACCGGCTCGGGCTACGATCACATTCGAAAATCTTCGGCCTTCTTCTTCTCCTGTTTGTTCAGCACGCGCATATCGAGGCCGTCGTAGATGACGAGTGATTTGGGGGCGACGCTGTCCATAATGAACACGTTGCCGCCGATGGTGCTGTGGGCGCCGATAACGGTGCTGCCGCCGAGGATGGTGGCGCCGGGATAAATGGTGACGTGATCTTCAATGGTGGGATGGCGTTTTTTGCCGCGCAGCCCTTGGCCGGCGGAAGTGGAGCGCGCGCCGAGCGTGACGCCGTGATACATCTTCACGTGATCGCCAATGATCGTCGTTTCGCCCACCACGCAGCCGGTGCCGTGATCGATGAAAAAGTGATGGCCGATGGTCGCGCCGGGGTGGAGATCCATCCCGGTGCGTGCGTGCGCCCATTCGGTCATAATGCGTGGGAGGAGTGCGACGTCTTTTTCGTAAAGCACGTGGGCCAACCGCTGCACGGCGATGGCTTCGATGAAGGGATAGCTCACGATAATTTCCTCGTGGCTCTTGGCGGCGGGATCGCCATTGAACGCAGCCTCCACATCGGTGCTGAGAACTTTCCGCACGGCCGGAAGACTGCCCAGTAAATGCATTGTCAACTCGCGAGCAGCTTCGCGGGGGTTTCTCGTAGAGGCTTCGGTGGGGGGAGAATGTGCAATGCTCTTGAGGAGTTCATCCTCCAGCCGACCGGCTACGGCATCCATCAGCAGAGCTGTTTCCGTTTTTAACTCAGAGGAATGGGTGACTTTATTGTCAAAAAAACCCGGAAACAGCAGCGTCAACAAATCCGAGGTGAGATCTACCATGCTGCTCTTGGAAGGTAGATTGGTGCCGTCCAAATGGTTGATGCCCCCCACACTGGCGTAGGAGGCGATCAATCGATCCGTTAGCTCGGTAATTTTCACGCGGCGAGTAAACCTCACACGGCGGAGCGGCGCAAGGATGGAGCTACAACACCCGTGACACCGCAGCGGCGGCTTGGGCGGGGGAGATGTCACGAAGGCAACGCAAATCAATGGGGCATTTTTTTAGAAAACAAGGCGAGCAGGGGGCGGTGGTGCGGAGAAATTGATGTGTATCGCCACCGGGTAAACCGGGCGCGGTGAGTTCAGGGCTGGTGCTTCCGAAGGGGACGATGACCGGCGTGCCGACGGCGGCCGCAACGTGCATCGGGCCGGTGTCGTTGGTGAGTACGGCGTTGCATCCGGCGAGGGTGGTGACCAATTCGCCGAGGGTGGTTTTGTCGGTCAGGTTGGTAGTGTGTTCCGCGGGGAGCGCATGAGCGATTTCAGTGGCGGTTTCCGCATCGCCTTGGCCGCCGAGCAGGAGCAAGTGGGCTTGGTGGGTTTCGATGAGGATTTTGCCGGCTTCGATAAAATGTGCGGTGGGCCAGCGTTTGGCGGGGCCGTATTCGGCTCCGGCGATGAGGCCGATTTTTGGGGTGCCGGTATTTTTTGAAGGCGATGTTTTCAGGTGCAGTATGGGGGCCTTGGGCTTGTCACTGGCGCCGAGTTGTTTGGCAAGGTGCAGGTATTGATGAATGTGATGGGCGTGTTCGGGATATTTTTCGGGCGGAAGATCGTTGGTGATGCGGTATTCGATATCCAGCGGCAGACGTTTGTGCATCGGCACGGCGTGAGGGTGGGGGGCGATGGCGTCGGTGAGAAACCACTTGCGCCAGCGGCTGGCGTAGCCGATGCGGCGGGGGATATTCGCGTGCCAACACTCGAGGGCGCTGCGGGGGGAATTGGGCAGGATGAGGGCGGTGTCGAAACGATGTTCACGCAGTCGTTGGCCGATGGTGAAGGGAGATTCGCCCTTTGCAAAAGTGTGTACTTCGTCAAAGTGGTCGGTGCCGCTCCAAAGACCGGCGAGTTTTTCGTGGGTGAGGAGTGTCAGTCGCGCTTCGGGGTGCGCTTCTCGCAATCGATCAATGGCGGGCAGGGACATAATGGCATCGCCCAGCCAGTTGACGCTGCGGATGAGAATGGATTGCGGCGTGTTCATTTGGATTTGGGGCGGGGTTTCCAGCGGTTGTGCACCCAAAACCAATTCGCGGGGTCGCGGCGGATGTAGTTTTCCTGTGCGGCGATGATGTCGCGAGTGACGGCTTCGGTGGTGCGGCGCTTGCCGTTTTCGCGAAGTGGGATTTCTTCGCCAAGTTCTAGTTTCCACTTTCCAAGAGCGGTGCGGAAACAGGCCGACGGAAAAAGGCGGCAGCCATAACGCTTGGCCATCACGGCGGGCGCGGCACTGACGGAGGCTTCGCGCCCAAATACCGGCAATCGCAGGCCCCCATCGCCGGCATGTTGATCAGCCAAAAGGCCGAGCAATATGGAGGGCTGTTTCATCGTTTCCTTGAGCTGGGGGCCTTCTTCGCGACGCTCGAAGTAGAGGCAGCCGGAGGCTTTGCGGAGAGCGAGCATCAGCTCGGTTAATTTCCGCTGGCGGAGGCCGCGGTAGGTGGTGGCGATTTTGCCGGAGGGCACGGCGAGTTTCATCCACGAAAAGAGTTCAAAATTCCCAAAATGGCCGATGGCAAGCAGGATGCGTGCGTTGGGGTTCGCTTGCAGGATTTTTTCCAGTTGCGAGTACCCTTCGATGTCTAGAATTTTTGAAATCAATTCGGCGTTCATTGCACCGGTCTTGAGGATGCTGAGGTAGGTTTCGCCAAGGCGCCGGAAATTTTCTTTAGCGAGTGCGCGGATTTCGTTGGTGGGTTTTTCCGGAAAACTGGCGGCCAAATTGTTCAGCGCCATTTGGCGGTGGCGTCGATCAAGGTGCCACGCCAACGCGCCGGCGCAGCGGCCGAGGCGGGCGAGGCCTCGAATGGGCAGGTATCGGGCGATGGTAACGGCTGTGCGGGCAAAAATATAAAGCAGAGTTTCCATCACGCCGGTTAACGGAAACGAATTTTGCGGACGCAGTCGTCGAAATCTTTTGCGCCGGTGAGGATTTTGATCTCCACGCGCATATAATAAATGGGGAGATCCACACGGTCGAGTTTAGGGAAGCGCACGGCGTCTTTTTGGGTGGTGATGATAACTTCGGCGCGGCGTTTCTTGGCGCGGTTAATCGTGTTGAGTAATTCCTGTTGAGTGAAGCGGTGATGATCGGCGAAGCGTTTGGTGTACACCAGCTCGGCACCCTGATCGGCGAGACTGTTTTCAAAACTCTCCGGCTGCGCAATTCCGCTCAGCGTGGCCACCTTGCGGCCTTTCAGCCATCCGATTTCTTCGCGTTGATCGGGATTGAACACGTCTTGGAAAAAAAGTGGCCAGTGGACGCATTCGATGATGCCCGCCTGCGGATTATGTTTGCGAATGCGGGCGCGGAGCGAGGCGGTGTCGCCATTGCTTTTGGTGATGAAAATGGTGTCGGCGCGTTTAAGATTTTGGATGGGCTCGCGCAGGGTGCCGCGGGGGAGGAGTTGCTCGTTGCCGAACGGGAGCTGTGCGTCGATGAGCACAATGTCGCGCCGGCGGCCGGCGAGTTTCCAGTATTGGAACCCATCATCGAGCAGCAGCGTGTCGCAGCCGAATTTCTCAATGGCGTAGCGCCCGGATTTCACGCGGTCTTTGTCCACCAGCACAACGACGTCTTTGAGATTGGAGGCAAGCATATACGGCTCGTCGCCGGCGTCCTCAGAATTGAGCAGCAGGTTTTTGGCATCGGAAACCACGCGAGGCGGCGTGGTGTCATCCTGAAACAGAAGTTTGTTACGCAAACGCTGCAAAAAGGGCGGTGGTTTGGAGCGATATCCGCGCGATAAAATGGCGACTTTGCGGCCGTGATCCTGTAGCACGCGGGCAAATTTTTCGACGACTGGCGTTTTGCCTGTGCCGCCGACGGTGAGGTTGCCGACGGTGATGACCTGCACGCCAAGGGGATGATCGCGAATGATGCGGGCCTCGTAAAGCCAACGGCGGCCTTTCACGCCCACGAGGAAAATCTTGGAGAGACAAAAAAGCAGTCCGCGCAAAGCCGTGGCGCGTTTGCCGCGGCGCTCGTTGAAAATCACCTCCAGCGCGAAGGTTTCAAATTGTTCCTGCCAGGCACGGAGCGTTTCGCGCATTGGGGGAAGTGTGCTGGAGATTTAGCCGCAGTTCAAGCTAACGAAAAAGAAGCCAACGAACGTCAGGCGGTAGCGGCCCGATTTGGGGCGGTAGAATTGGGCGGATTGGGTGGCGTGGCCGATGGGCCTCCGGGGTCCGTGTTTGGCTGGGGTGAGCGTGGGCTATTGGTGCGGGGTAAACCGGGGTGGGGACGAAGTGGGCGGCCGCTACCGGGACCACCGGGCCGGCCGGGTTCGGGGTTGATTCGAAAGTGCGGCAGGCGATCAAATGTCCGCGCTTGTTCAGGGGTGAGGAGGGCACGGATTTCTTGTCGAATGCGTTTGTCCTCAACGATAATTTGTTCGCGGAAGGGTTTGCCAAATTCGCGCACGCGGTCGTGGCCCGCCTTACGGATTTTGAGCATCTGTATTTTTTGCTCATCGGTGAGCTTGAGGTGATTATTTAGATATCCGTGCGAGCGAAACATCATCGGGCGCGCGGGTGATTGCGGGAACTCCTTGGGGCCTTTGGAATTAGCCGGTGAAAACTTGCTGTTCGGATTGATCGGATTCGCTGGGGAGGCCGGATTCAGCGTATCAGAGGGATTGCGGCGGTTGAGTAAATGCCCCGTGCCCACACCGCTGCCGAAAATCAGCACGGTGGCCAGAATGACCTTCCATTGATGCATCAGAAATTATTCGCCGTTATTCACCGTTAGAATCCGGATCAATGGCCAGCATCACAATGCTTTCTAAATCCTCTTCACCGGGAGCTTCAAAATTTGCAATTGCCGGAGCGGCGTTGCCTTGCGGTGTGGTGGCACCGGAGCCATCGGTGGGGGCTTTCATCCACACGGCCACCATCACCAAAACGGCGAGGCAGGGCACCACGGCTTTCCAAAGTGACTGCGCCCAAACTGACCACGCATCAGCTAAAGCGACGGGGGCCTCTTTAATGTGCGCCATAATGCGCTTCTCGAAGGCGTACGGCACCCGGTCATTTGCGGGAATCCCCCGTGTTTCCGTGAGCAATCTCTCTAAAATGTCCTCTGTCTTCTTCATCGTTCTATTATGCAGACGGCCTGTTTGCGGACGCGGTTACAGGTACTTTTCCGGGGTCAGCGTGGCGAGGATTTTTTTCATTTTATCCCGTGCGCGATGGGCCCGCACTTTCACGTTTGACTCCGTAAAATCAGTCAATTTCGAGATTTCTTTCACCGTTTTCTGCTCGATATCGAGCATCGTAATAATCATCCGATCATCCGGTTTCAGCCCCTCCAGCAGGCGATCGACCAACGTCTTTGCGGCCGATTGATGGGCCTCTTTTTCGCTGTTATCCTCACCCACATTTTCCAGCCATTCATTTTCTTCAGTGGATAAATCGGTGGCATTCCACTCGCGATTGCGCTGGTGTTTGCGCAAAAAATCATAGCACGTAAACGTCGCCGTCCGCATCAGCCAATGCTCAAAAGGCGCATCGCCCCGGTAACTCGACAGCTTGCTGTACGCCTTCATAAACACCGTTTGCACGATGTCCTCCACCTCATCCTCGCGCCGCGCATAACGGCGCGCAATGGCGAACACGCGCGGCTGATACTTCACCACCAACGGTTCAAAACTATCCGAATTGCCTTCCAGCACCTCCGCGATCAGTTCTTTGTCCGTTGCACTCGTCGCATCCATCGCGCTATTGATAACAGAGCCAGTGATTCAACCCACGAAAAAAGCCACCGAGGTTATCCCCGATGGCCTGTGGAATTGGTTTTAAAACTAACGCCCACGCGGACCACGATCACCACCGCGTTGCGGGCCGTGTCCTTTTGGACCACGATCACCGCCGCGTTGAGGGCCGTGTCCTTGAGGGCCGCGAGCGCCACCACGTTGTGGGCCGTGGCCTTGAGGGCCGCGAATGCCACCGCGTTGTGGGCCGTGGCCTTGAGGGCCAAACTTTGCTTGGGGCGCGGGGCCGCGTTTGCAATGCGGGCACACTCCGGAAGGCTTGCCTTGCTGCGGGCCACGAGGGCCGCGTTGGCTTTGAGCCATCCGTTGGCGCATTTGGATGATGCCGTGTCCCGGGCCTTGTTGGGGAGCGCGACTTTGGCCGAAGCGTTGTGGGCTCATTTGCTGGCGAGCTTGGGCGAATTGCTTGATGCGTTCGCCGATGGCCTTGCGGATGTCATCGCCCGAAGGTCGATGCTGTTGCGAGTTGCGGCCCCAGTTTCCTTGGGCCGATTGGGCGCGCGCTTCCTGATATTTTTTCATGCGCTCGGCCCATGCTTTGCGGGCGTCGTCACCTCGTGAGGAAGGCTTGCGGGTTTGGGGTTTGCGATCGCTATCGCGTCCTTGGGCTGCTTTGGCGCGCGCTTCCTGATATTTTTTCATCCGCTCGGCCCATGCTTTTCGTGCTTCATCACTTCGAGAGGAAGGCTGGAGGGTTTGGGGTTTGCGGTCGCTATCGCGATGATTATTTTGGGCCGCTCGGCTGGTGATTTTGGAATGCAGTGCCATGAACTCTTTTTTGTCGATAAAACCATCGCGGTTCGAATCAATCTTTGTAAAGCCGATCCCTGAGGTCATCCGCTCGGGAGCTTCTTTTACGGAGATTTTTCCGTCTTTGTTTTTGTCGTTTGCCATGAAAATCATCAACGGGTTTGCTCCGGTGGAGGCGCCATCGCGCCGAGGCACATCGGGCCGCGGGGGCCGTGAAGTTGGGGCATCGGATTTTCTGGAACTTTGTGCCCGCGACGCGTTGTGGCGCTCGATGGCTTGGCGCGCCCAATCGGCATCGCGGTTGTTGTTTTGCGCGTTTTTCTGTTGGTTATCTGAGAAAAATGCGCGTCGATAAGCCGCTCGGCCTTGCTCATCGAGGCTGCGGAGGAATGTCATTTTCTCCCGATAATCCAGCGTTCCATCGCCGTTTCGGTCAAATTTTTTGGTGATTTCGCTTTTTGACAGGGTTTTCGGGCCGGATTGATCATCGGCATTGCCTGAAATCACCGCAATTCCAGCGGTTAACAAGGCGAAGGTAAGTTTACAATTTTTCATTTTTTTCGTGTTTTCTTTAGTTTTGAGGGAAAACTGGAGCGATTCCCACCTCGGTTGTTTTGGAAGACGTCATTTGGGGGTAGTCGTTACACAATTTTGAAGGCGGTTGGAATTGACACAATTGCTGTCTTTGCTATTGTCCCCGTCCCCGAGGGCCAAAAACCAGCGGGGCAACCTAACGGTTTGGAGGTGAATTTAGGTTAATGACAGAAATTAAACTGAAAAAAGGCGAACCCGTCGAGCGCGCGCTGCGGCGTATGAAGAAGAAGCTCGATCGTGAGGGCACCATCAAGGACATCCGTAACCGGCGTGCCTTCGAGAAGCCCAGCGCGAAGAAGCGCCGCAAAATGAAAGTGGCGAAGTTCTCCGCGATGCTCGCCGCGCGTTATGCGGAGTATTAGGCCCTGAATTTCACGGACCTTTGAATTGAACAAGTGCGCCTGCGGGCGCATTTTTTTTTGCCACAATGAATTCACGCGAAATCGCCATCCGCATTCTCCGCACGCTGCACACCGCCGGTCACGAAGCGTGGTTGGTGGGCGGCTGCGTGCGCGATGAATTGCGCGGCACCGCGCCCAAGGATTACGACATCGCCACCGACGCGCGGCCCGGACAGGTTGAGGCGCTCTTTCCCAAAACCATCGGCGTGGGCAAAAGCTTTGGCGTGATGCTTGTGCTCGAAGGCGGAGGGCAATTTGAAGTCGCCACCTTCCGCGCCGAGAGTGGTTACACTGATGGACGTCGGCCAGATGACGTTACCTTCGGCGATGCCAAGGCCGATGCGCTCCGGCGCGATTTCACGATCAACGGTCTTTTCCTCAATCCCATCACTAACGAGCTACGCGATTGGGTGGGTGGCGAGGCGGATCTCAAGGCAGGCGTGCTGCGCACCATCGGTGATCCCGCCGAGCGGTTTGGCGAAGATCATTTGCGCCTTCTGCGCGCGGTGCGTTTTGCCGCGCAACTGGAATTCCAAATCGATCCCGCCACCTTCGCCGCCGTACAAACGCACGCGGAGAAAATCACCAAAGTCAGCGCCGAACGCATTCGCGATGAACTACTCAAACTCTTTCGCCCGCCACACGCCGCGCGCGGCTTGGATTTGCTGCGCGACAGCGGTTTGCTCGAGCACGTGTTGCCCGAAATGATGCTCACCATCGGCTGCGAGCAATCGCCCGAATATCATCCCGAAGGCGACGTGTATAAACACATCCGTTTGATGCTCGATTCGATGCCCGCCGAGGCGGTTGCGGAATTGCCGTGGACGATCCTCCTTCACGACATCGCCAAACCCGCCACCGCCACCGTAGGCGAAGATGGTCGCATCCATCATTACGGCCACGACAAACTCGGCGCGGAGATGGCCGAAGTCATTCTCGTGCGCCTGAAATTTCCGCGCAAACAAATCGACGAAATCGTGTTCACCGTGCGCGAGCATATGCACCTCGCCGTCGCCCCCAAAATGCGCAAAGCCAAACTCCGCCGAATACTGCTGCGTCCCACGTTTGAACTCGAACTCGAACAACACCGCATCGATTGCCTCGGCTCGCACGCCAAGCTGGATATTTACGATTTCCTGCGCGCCGAACAAGCCGCCCTCAACGAACAACCCGCGCTCATCGAGCCTTTGGTGAGTGGCCGCGATTTGATGGAAATCGGCATCAAACCCGGCCCGCCTTTGGGAAAACTGCTCAACGAAATCCGCGACCGCCAACTCGCCGAGGAATTTTCCACCCGCGCCGAAGCACTCGCATGGGTGAATGATGCCAAGAAAAAAACTGCCCAATGAAACTGCCCTCCGCTATCCTGCGCGCACATTGATGGATAAATTGCTGCTCATCGACGACGAAGCGGACGTGCGCTATTCTTTTGAGCGCATCTTCGGGCAGGAAGCTGGCCTCGAGCTGCACACCGCCGGCAGTGGCGAGGAAGCGCTCGAGCTGATCCCGCAATTGCGGCCGGACCTCGTCATTATGGACGTCCGAATGGGCGGCCTCACCGGCATCGAAACGCTGCAACGCCTGCGTGAGTTTGATTCTAAAACGCCGGTTATTTTGATGACCGCATTCGGCACCACCCAAACCGCCATCGCCGCGATGAAACACGGCGCGTTCGATTACGTGCTCAAACCCTTCGACGTGCCCAAGCTCAAGGAGCTTGTCGCCAACGCCCTCGCCGCCGCGCGCGCGATGAAGCAGGTCGTGTCGTACGAGCCGCTGCTGGAAAAAGAAGATTACGATCTGGGCATCATCGGCCAAAGCCCCGCGATGCAGGAGGTTTTCAAAACCATCGGCCAACTCGCCGCCAGCGATGCCACCGCGCTGATCACCGGCGAAAGCGGCACCGGCAAAGAACTCGTCGCGCGCGCCATTTACAGCCACAGCCAACGCAGCGACCGCCCCTTTCTCGCCATCAACTGCGCCGCGATTCCGGAGCATTTGCTGGAGAGCGAACTCTTCGGACACGAAAAAGGCGCGTTCACCGGTGCACATACCCAACGGATCGGCAAGTTTGAGCAATGCGATGGCGGTACAATTTTTCTCGATGAAATTGGCGATATGACTGCGCCGACGCAAACGAAAATGCTGCGCGTGCTGCAGAGCGGCGCCTTTGAGCGCGTGGGCGGCAACACGTCCGTGAAAACCGATGTGCGCATCATCGCAGCCACCAATCGACCGCTGGAAAAAGCCGTGGCCGCGCGCGAATTCCGCGAGGATTTATTTTATCGCCTCAACGTCGTTCGCATTCAACTCCCCGCGCTGCGCGATCGTACGGGCGACATTCCGCAACTCGTCGATTATTTCCTCACCAAAAATTCCCCCAACCCGCGGCGCCCCAAAACGCTCCAGCCCGACGCCCTCGCGCAGCTTAAATCTCACGATTGGCCCGGCAACGTTCGTGAACTGGAAAACGCCATCCAACGCGCACTCGTGATGACCAAAGGCGACGCCATTTTGCTCGAAGATTTGCCACCCGAAATTTTTCAAGCCGCCCCCGATGCCACCCCGCAAGCCGGCGACGACAATCTTGCCAGCCTTTCCACCAAACTCTTCCAATGGGCGCGCGCGGATAAAACATTGAAGATCATCCCCGCCGTCGAACGCGAACTCATCATCAACGCCCTCAAAGAAACCAACGGCAACCAAGTCCAAGCCGCCAAACTCCTGGGCATCACCAGAGCGACGCTGCGCAAGCGGATTGAGAAATTTGAGATAAGACGTGAGTTGACGGTGGAGTAGGTTGGTTGATGGATGATGTAGCCCGGGCCGGTGGCCCGGGTGGTAGGGACGCGCTTTGCGCGTCCGTGGACACGCGAAGAACGTCCCAACCATTTCATCGAGGGAAGCGATCCGTCATCAACACTCGCAATCCCCCGCTTTCATCCATCAACACAAATCGCATTCCAAAACGTTCGCCTAATTTCTCTTGGCTCTTTTTTACGCCCATTACGGAGGCGGCGGTGGCGTAGGCGTCGGATTCAAAACAGGTGGGCGCAGTGAGGGTGCAGGCGGCGATGCCTTGGATGGGTTTGCCGGTGCGGGGGTCGAGCAAATGCCCGTAGCGTTTGCCATCGATGATCATAAAGTTTTCGTATTGGCCCGAGGTGCTCATTGCGCCCGAACGTAGTTTTACGGGGGTGCGCTGGCCTTTTTTTTCGGGGTCTTCGAGCCGGATGATCCAGTGTTTTTTGCCGGGTGGGAGTCCGATCACACGGAGGTCGCCGCCGGCTTTGACCTTTGCATTTTGGATGCCATGGCGTTGCAGCGCGGCGATGGCGCGGTCCACGGCGTAGCCTTTGCCGAAGCCGCCGGGGTCGATGGTCATATCGTGCGCGCCTTTGATAAAGTGATTTTCTTTTATTTCTATGTGACGAAAATTCACTTTGGTGAGCACGATGCGTAATTCTCTTTCGGTGGGCATTCGATAGCCTTCTTTTTTGATGAAGCCCCACAGATCGGCGAGCGGGCGGATGGTGGGATCAAATGCGCCGTCGGTTTCTTTGGCGATGTCGAGGGCGCGTTGGATGACGGGGGTGAGTTCGGGGCTTAGATCGCCGCTGTCATTGGCGCGGGCGAGGGCGCTGTCGGGGCGATGGATGCTGAGGAGTTTGTCGGCGCCGCGAAATTCATCGAAAGCAGCGGCGATGGCGGGCTGCGCCTTGGCGGCATCGGCATAAACGGTGATGGAAACAAACGTGCCGAGGTGCGGCTGAACGCGCGTGACCGGGGCAATGGCTTCCGCGTTAGCGGGCGGCCAGCTTTGGCAGCCGCTTAGCAGACACCAGAGCAGGGCGCAGCACCAACTGCCAAGTATGGCACACGCGCCGGACGCCTTCGGTGACGTTGCGGCACGAGATGGTGGCACCGGCGATGTTGGCGATATCGTCATTGAGTTTGAGTTTGGAGCGGTTGTCTTTGGCTTGAAACTGATTGCGCCAACCGGCACGCCGCACTTCATCGCCGATGCTTTCGCGGTATTCAAGAATTTCAATGCAGCGCACTTTGCCCACGGCATCGAGCGCGACCGCGAAGTCGATGGCTTCGTGTTTGCCTTTGACGCGATCGATTATCACCGCGCCGATTACTTGGCCATCTTTCATCGCGATGGCGTACCACGCGCCGGGGAGTTTCAAGGGCACACCGGAAGCCTTTTGGATTTGGGCCGCTTCGGCGGCGGTGAATTTGCGCTGTTGCCATTCAAATTTGTCGGCTTCGGGGAAACACAGTTTTTGCGCCTGCATCGGCGTAAGATAGCGCATCGCCTGCGTGGGCAGGGCGGTTAGCAACAATACCGCCGCGAGGGCGAGCCAAGTGAGCTGTGTTTGCTGTATGTTGCGTTTCATTTTTTGCGGCAAATCGACGCCCGTGAAAACGGGCGTCGATGGTGCAGTGGTTAACCGATCCTATTTTTTGCTCCGGGAACCTAAAATTGGTAGCCAACGCCGATGGAAAATTCGGTGTTGTCGACGTCATCCATTGACTGCCGCACGGCGGCTTTCAATTCCATATGGCGGTTGAGCTGGTAGTAAACGCCGTAAGTGAGGTAATTGCTTGAGCCGGTGTCGGTAAAGGCGTTGCTGTCTTTGCTGCCTTCAGAGGTGTCGTAGCCTTCCAATCGAAAGAAGGGGATGAGTTCCTGATCGCCTTCGAGCACGTGGTGGTAGGCCAGCTCGAGGCGGTAGCCGAACATTCGGTCGCCCACATTCGCATCGGCAATGGCGTCGGGGCTGGCGAAGTGCCATTGCGCGTAGTCACCGATCAGCTCAAAGTTGTTCATAAACCCGCTGTGCCACCGGTACTTGGCCTCGATGTCCCACAGATAAACATCGGTGTCGGTGGTTGTGGTTTCCTGATAGTTGCCGAAGTAACTGGAGGCGCTGCCGGAAAGGCCTTTGAGCCAGTCGGTGTCGGATGAAGCACCGTCGTATTCCAGACGCATCGTGTAAGCGAGCTGGCGGTTGTCGCCTTTGGCGTTGAGGTTGGGCCGTGCATCGCGCACACCTTTGGAGCCGTCAGCAAACGTGCCGTTTTCAGACGATAAACCCTGCGACACGAGGAAGAACCAACTCAAGCCTTCCACCTGCGGCACGTCGCCAAAAAGGCCCATCGAACCTTCCATCCACGTGGAGGGGACGATGTACTTATACATGATGGGCCGATGCACGGAATAAAACTGATCCGGTTCGTGATGGAGGTTGATGCTGCCAACGGGAATAAGGCTTACGCCGAGCGAACGCCAGTTGAGCCAGTCGTTGATTTTTACGTCGGAATAAAACTGCTCGATTTCAACTTCACCGCGGAAGCGGCTGTCATCTTTGTCATCCACACCGCCGTGTTCAATTTCGATTTCGGAATTAAAGTAAGCGTTGTCGCTCAGCTTGAAACCCGGGATGAGCACGAAGCGATGCGGGTCAAAATAATTCCCGTTGCTCCCCTTTGTCATATTATACTTGGCCTCACCATAAAAACCGATGGTCAACCCCTTGCCGTGCACCTGATCCAGCCATTCGGGCGGGCGGTTGGCGGCATCGGCTTCTTTGATTGCATCCAACCGCTGCTGCATCGCGCGGATTTGGTTTTCGAGGGCATCAATGCGGTCATCATCCTGGGCGGCACCATTCAATGCGCTCGCCAAAATGGCTGCCGTGCAGGCGAATTTCAGTAGTTCACTCATCGGGTTCTTCCTGCAATTGAGACTCGGTCTCGACTTGCTGGGCCGAAGGTAATGAGACTGGTTCTCATCGTCAAGGTCTTTTTTGGAAAAAGTTTTAAACAGGTGAGGAGTGCGTTTTATCCCACAAAAACAGAGTTTAATGGTCTTTGTTTTTGCACGCGCCGAGCTTTTTCATCTCTTCGCAGGAGGCGTTAATTCGCAATTGCTGCGATTTCACGGAGAAACCCAGTTTGCTGGAAATCTCAGTTTCCAACGCATCGAGTTTGTCGCTCTCGAATTCCACAATCTTGTCGCAATCATCGCAAATGATGTGATTATGATTCGGATGATCCGCGTAGTTGGGGTCGTAAATTTTGTAATCCTTGCCGAAATCCATCTCATGCACGAGGCCGCTCTCAGTGAGCAGCGGCAGCGTGCGATACACCGTGGCGCGGCTGACGCTTGAGTCGCGTTCGCGGGACCAATCCAGCAATTGCTCAGCGGTAAAATGTTGGTCGGTGCTAAATACGGTCTCCACAATCACCCGGCGCTGCGTGGTGATTCGCAGATTTTTCTCCTCAAGAAAAGCGATGAACGCTTCCTTCGCTGCCTTCCTGTCCGGTGTGGGCATAGGGCAGCTTACTCAATTAGCCCGCCTCAAGTCAATGCCCCGGCATTGCGCGTTATCCACCGGCGTGGCACTCTCCGTCCGTGCGCGTGGAACTCATCAACACCGGCAGCGAACTCCTGCTCGGCAACGTCCTCAACACCCATCACCATTGGCTCGCCCAACAACTCACGCGTGCCGGCTACACGCTTGCTCATCAGCAAACCGTCCCCGATACCGGCGAAGCTATCCAAGCCGCCGCCCGCGAAGCGATTGCCCGCGCTGAACTCGTCCTCATCACCGGCGGCCTTGGCCCCACCGGTGATGATCTCACCCGCCAACTCATTGCCGGGCTTCTTGATCTGTCGCTCGAAGAAGACGCCGAAACGCGTGACCGCATCACCACGCATTTTGCAAACCGAAACCGACCGATGTCTGAAGCCGTGCTCATTCAAGCCCAAGTGCCTACGGGCGCCAACGTGCTGCGCAATGACCACGGCACCGCGCCCGGCCTCGCGCTGCCCACGCCCCGCGGGTGGCTCATTTTGCTTCCCGGACCGCCGCGTGAGTTGCGGCCGATGTTCACTGCATCGGTCGAGCCATTGCTCGCCGAAAAATTGCCGCCGGAAAATCCTGTCACCATCCGCACGCTCAAAACTTTTGGTGTGGGCGAAACGACGGTGGAAGAAAGCATCACGCCAACCTTGGCAGAATTCATCAGTGGCGGATTGGAAATCGGTTACTGCGCCCGCGCCGGCGAAGTGGACGTCCGCTTCACCGCAAGCGGGAAAGGCGCAGTTGATTGCATCGCCCAAGCTGAAGCCCTGGTCCGCGAAAAATTAGGCCCGCAAATTTATGGCGTCGATGACGAGTTGATGGAAGACATCATCATCCGCCAACTCACCGTGAGCGGTAAAACCCTCGCCGTGGCCGAATCGTGCACCGGCGGATTGCTCGCCCATCACCTTACCAATGTCCCCGGCGCATCGGCTGTTTTCCTCGCGGGTCATTGCACGTACAGCAATGAAGCCAAGCAAACCACCCTCGGTGTGAAGCCCGAAACGCTCGCCGAACACGGTGCGGTGAGCGAAATTGTCGCCCGCCAAATGGCCGAAGGCGCGCGCGCCACGCACGGGGCGGATTATGCGCTAGCCACCACCGGCATCGCCGGCCCTGATGGCGGCACACCGGAGAAACCCGTCGGCACCGTCTTCATCGCCTGCGCCACGCCCAATAGCACGGAGGTGGTAAGCGCCCGCATCGCCACTGATCGCGAGACGTTCAAACAATTGGTGGTGCAACGGGCGATGAATCTTTTACGGTTGGCGCAATCACCGTAATCACAAAAATAGCCCGCTTGTGCGGGCTGGGAATTTTGAAGCAATTCCTCGGTCGCCTTAGTCGTCCGCGCCATCGCTGCCGATGGCTTCCACGGGGCAACCTTCCATCGCTTCGTCGCACAACGCCTGTTCTTCCTCATTCTCGGGTTGTTTGTAAACGAATGAGTAGCCGCCGTCTTCATTGCGTTTGAAATTCTCCGGTGCAGTCTCACGGCACAAGTCACAGTCAATGCATTCTTCGTCGCAGTAGTACTTGCCCGCGGCGTTGTCTTCGTATTTGTTCTCTTTTTCAGCCATAATCCAATTTTATCCGCGCGGAAGCTACGCGCATTTTATTGCCGAATCAAGGTTATACGGCGAATTACGGCGTATATTCTCGCTTAATGACACATCCAACCCCAATCTCCGCCGATGCAAAGTACGCGGCAGACACGGATTTTGGCCACCCTCGGGCCGGTTACACAAACGGAAGAATCCATCGGCGCGCTGCTTGATGCCGGCGCGAATATGTTTCGCCTCAACATGTCGCACGCCAAACAGGATTGGGTGCGAAGTGTCACGGGGCATATTCGTGCTGCCGCCGTCACGCGCGGTTGTGTAGCGGGGATCGTGATGGATTTGCAGGGGCCGGCCATTCGCACCGGCGATTTGCCCGCGCCGGTGTGTTTGGAAACAGGCGACCGCTTTGATTTTACCGTGGACGCTGCTGCTGAGAGCGAGCGTTGTGTGAGCGTCAATTACCCGGATTTTCTTAATGACATCGAGGAAGGCGCCACCATCCTCATCGACAGCGGACTCATCCGGATGCGCGTGCTACGCCTGACCGATCACGTGGCCGAGTGCGAAGTGGAAGTCGGAGGCGAGCTCGGCAATCGACGTCACATCAATCTTCCCGGCACCAAAGTTAATCTTCCTGCGCTCACCGAGAAAGACCGCGCCGATGTCGCCATAGGATTGGAATTGGATGTCGATTACTTCGCGTTGTCCTTCGTGCGCGCTGCGGCGGATGTTGCTTTGTTGCAGGAACGGGTGGCCGGCCATCCGCGTCCGCCCAAGGTCATCGCCAAAGTTGAGGATCAACACGCCGTGAAACATATTGACGCCATCATCGCCCAAGCCGATGCCATCATGGTGGCGCGGGGCGATCTCGGTGTGGAATGCCCCTTTGAAGATCTGCCTATTTTGCAGCGTGAAATCGTGCGCGCCTGCCAAGCCGTTGGCAAACCCGTCATCGTCGCCACGCATATGCTCGAGAGTATGATTAACGAACCGATGCCCACGCGCGCCGAAGTCACCGACGTGGCCAATGCCGTTTTCGAGCAGACCGACGCCATTATGCTCAGCGGCGAAACCTCCGTTGGCGAGTTTCCGAATCTTTGCGTGGAAGCTATGGACCGCATCGCGCGCCGAATGGAAAGCGAACCCGCAGCACGCTTTCACGAACTCGCCACGCTCACCAACGAGCGCCAAAAACTCGCCAAGGCCGCCGTCCACATGGCCGATGATTTGGGCGCGCAGGCAATCATCGTGTTCACCCGGGCGGGCCGGTTGGCTCCCGAGGTGGCGTGGATGCGCCCGCGCAGCGCGCCGATTTTGGCGCTGTGTCTCGACGCATCGGTGGCGTCCCCGCTCGCACTTCTTCGCGGGGTGCGGCCGGTGGTATTACCGTGGGATGAAGTTGGATCTCATGAGGCGGTGAACCACGCGTTACAGGAATTGGTTGCCAGATCATTATTGGATACGGGCGACATCGTTGTCGTGGTCAGCTCCAGTAGTGCGGTTGAAGAAATTGCTGACTCGGTGCAGATGTGCCGGGTGGGCTAATTTGCCAACCGTAACACCTGGACGGCGTCATTAGCCAATTTCAGCACGGGTTCCGGATAAACCCCCAGTGCCAGCATTCCCAGCAGGCACACCCCCAGCACCACCACCTGCGAATCGGCGAGTTTGATAAGGGCGGTTTTCGGTGCTTTTTCCGCCCACCATTGGCCGCTGCCCCAGAAAATTTCCCGGATGATTCCGAAGTAATAATACAGCGAGGCCACCACGCCGAGCAACGCCACGGCCACGAGCCACGGGAAAGTGGCGGCGGGTTCGATCACCGCGCGCAGCAAAAGAACTTTTCCCAAGAACCCCGCGAGCGGGGGAATGCCCGCCAGCGAAGCAACCGCCAGCGTGAGGGTCACCGCCATGAGTGGCGAGCGTTGATGGAGGTTGGCAAGGATGCTGAGGTCTTCGTCCTCGTCGTCGGGCGTGAGGATGGAAATCACGGTGAACGCCGCGATGACGGCGAACAAATATCCGGCAAGATAAACGAGTACCGCCGCCGCGCCGCGTTCATTGAGTGCCACGATGCCGAGCAAAACATAGCCCGCGCTGGCAATGCTTGCGTAGCCGAGCAGTCGTTTGAGATTGCGCTGGCGCAGCGCGCAGAGGCTGCCAAAAATAATTGTGGCCGCCGCCATCACCGAGAGCATTGTGGCGGGCTCCAACAAACGCGGGCCGTTGGGCTGTACTTGGAGTGCGGTGTACAGCACGCGCAACAGCAGCACGAATCCCGCCGCCTTGGAGCCGATGGCGAGGAAGGCCGTCACCGGTGCAGGCGCGCCTTGGTACACATCGGGCGCCCAAATTTGGAAAGGCACGGCCGCAATTTTGAATGCCAGTCCGGCAAGCAACAGCAGCGCGCCGAGTTGGAACAACAGCAGTTGCTTCATGTGTCCCGCGGCCAAGCCATCGGCGATGAGGTTAAACTGCAGCGTGTGGGTGCTGCCATAAATGAGCGCGATACCAAAGACCATTATCGCCGAGGCCGCTGCGCCGAGGATGAGATATTTGATGCCCGCTTCCAGCGAGCGGAGGCGATGGCTTTGTAAACTGGTGAGCACATAAAACGTAATCGTGATCAACTCGATGGCCACGAACAGCATTACAAAACTATTGGCCGACGCGGCAAAAAGCATCCCGCACAGCGCGAAGCAGTTGAGCGCGTACACCTCTGCGCCGCCGGTGCGGAGGCGATTGGCAAATCCCATCGTGAGCAGGGTCACCAAAATTCCCGCCAACAAGAACAGCGCCTTGAAAAACACCGCCAGCCCATCGCGCACAAAACCGCCGCTGGAGTCGGTGAGAGGCTCGGCGGTGAGCCCTTGTTTCACCAGCAGCGCCAGCATCACAGTGAGCCCGAGTGCGGTGCAGAAGCCCAACAGTGGCCGTCGATTGGGCGGTGTCCACAAGCCCGCCATCAACACCAACACACCGAGCAGCGCCACGCCGATTTCAAGGCTGATGAGGGAAAGATTCATTTGCGGTTGTACATCTCCACCACGTGCTCGAGGCTTTCGCGGGCGGTTTCAATTTTATGGGTCAACAGTTTTGGCGCGAAGCCAAAGAGCAACAGCCCGCCGAGCAGCAGAATGAAAGGCAGCTTGTGCCAGCCGGGGATGTCCTCGGTATGCGGGGCGTCGTCCGCACGCGGGCCGTGCAGCAATTGGCGTGCGGCGCGCAACATATAAACCGCGCCGATCACGAGCGCCGCCCACGCGGCGATGCCGGTGATGAGCGACAGCGTTTTCCACGCGCCGAAGAACACAGTGATTTCTCCGGCAAAATTTGCGAAGCCCGGCAAACCGCAACCGGCGAGCAGCGCCATTAACAACAGTGTGCCCCAGAACGGCATCACGGTGAGCAATCCGCCAAGTTTATCCATATCCAGCGTGCGGGCTTGTTGATGGAGATGCCCGCTGAGCGCGAAGGCCAGCGCGGCGAGCAGCCCGTGCGCCACCATCACCATCACTGCGCCGGTGAGGCCGATGAGCGACATACTCGCGATGCCGAGAAACACAAAGCCCATATGCGCCACGGAAGAGTTGCCGATGAGTCCGTTGAGGTCGCGTTGGCGCATCGCCACGAGGCCGCAGTAAAGGAGGTTGCCCAGACAAAGCCACGCGAGCACCGGCAGCCATTGTTGCGCGCCATCGGGCAGGATGGGGAGGGCGACACGGATGATCATAAACAAGCCGAACTTTTTGATGACGCCCGCGTGCATCATTGCCGTGGCAGTGGGCGCGGCGCCGTAAGCCAGCGGGGCCCACGTGTGGAAGGGCCACAAGCCAACGAGGATGCCGAGCCCGAACATTAACAGCGCAAAGATGAGCCCTTGTTGGCCGGTGGTCATCAAGTCGGGCTGGGTGGATTGAATGCGATGGATGATTTCCGGCAGGTTGAATGTTTCGTAGTGGAGGTAAATCATCATCAGCCCCACCAACGCGAGCAATGCGCCGAGACTGAGATAGAGGGTGGTTTTGTAGGCGGCGAATTCGCGGTTCTCGCCGCGGCCCCAGACGCCGATCATAATGAATGTGGGGATGAGTGCGAGTTCGTGCAGGAAATACATCAGGAAAATATCGAGCGCCATAAACGCGCCGAGGATGCCGCCGGTCATCAGCAGCATCAGAATGGCAAATTCTTTTTCGCGCGCCTTGATGCCACCGGCGCAACAGGCGGCGGCAAACGCGACCAGTGCGGCCATGAGTACCAGTAGCACGCTGATGCCATCCACACCGACGTGAAAGCTGATGCCGAGGCTGGGAATCCACTGGGCGGATTGCACAAAAGCGTAGCCGTGGTTGACGGAGGTGAGGTCGGTGCTCGGTTCGAATTTAACGAACACAAACAGCGCCAGCACCAGTGAGCCGAGTGTGGCGAGGATGGTGCCCCAGCGAAACACGGCGCGGTTTTCACGCGGCACGGCCATCAGCACCAGCGCCATCAAAATCGGCCAACCAAAAATGTAAGTGAGTGGCGACATTTTAGAATAGGAAAAAAGTGAGCATCACGAGCAAACCCAGTGCCAACAGCAGGGCGTAGGTTTGGAGGTTGCCCGATTGCACGAGGCGCAGGAGGCAACCGGTGAGATCGATTGCACCGCTGGTGCCACGCACGCCAAGGCCGGCAATGATCCAGCGGTCAAACCAATCGGCATAACGCGCCAGGCGTTCTTGTGTCCATCGGTTGAGCCACACGTATAGTTCATCGAAGTAAAATTTGTCACGCATGCCGCGCGCCAGTGCGCCGAGCATTCCGGGGAGAGGATCCTGTTTCACCCCGCGATAGGCCACCCAGCCGAGCGCTAATCCCGCCAAGCTGGCGATCGTGCCAGAAACCATTGCTGCGAGATGGGCAGCGTGAGTCATTTCATTTGGAATTACCGCGCCGGTAATTTTTGTGCTCAGCCAAATATTTTTGTTTAATAGAAAATCGTTCAGTCCAAAAAAATGCCAGCCCAGGCCAATGCTGAGGATGGAGAGGAAGATTAATGGCCCGATCATTTCGCCCGGTGCCTCGTGAGCTTTCCGGGCTGCTTCGCCGCGCGGCTCGCCGTGGAAGGCGACCAGCACACAGCGCATCATATAAAACGCCGTGAGCAACGCCACTGCCACGCCGAGGTAAAAGAGCGGTTGATTGGCCACATAGGCTTGCGCGAGAATGGCGTCTTTGCTGAAGAAGCCACTCATCAACGGAAAGCCCGCCAGTGCGAGCGCGCCGGTGACAAATGAGCGGTAAGTGAGTGGCAGTTTTTTGCGAAGGCCGCCGAGTTTCCAAATATCCTGTTCGTGATGGCAGGAATAAATCACCGCGCCCGCGCCGAGAAACAGCAGCGCCTTGAACGCGGCGTGGGTGGTGAGATGGAACATACTCGCCGCTGGCCCCGCGCAGCCCACGGCCATGACCATATAGCCAAGCTGGGACAGTGTGGAATAGGCAAGGATGCGTTTGAGGTCGTTTTGCTGGATCGCCATCAGTGCCGCGAGCAGCGCGGTGATGCCGCCGATCCAACTGATGATGACCAGCGCGTCGGGCGTGAACAGGAAGAACAGTTTGCAAAGCATATAAACACCGGCGGCCACCATCGTGGCGGCATGGATGAGGGCGCTCACGGGCGTGGGGCCTTCCATCGCGTCCGGCAGCCACACGTGCAGCGGGAACTGTGCGCTCTTGCCAACAGCGCCGCAAAAAATTAACAAGCCCGCCGCCGTACCCACCGCGCCGATTTCTGCCAATGCAGTGATGTCGAGCGTGCCGTGAAGTTGCCATACGAACAGGATGCCGAGCAAAAATCCGAAGTCGCCAATGCGGTTGGTGATGAACGCTTTTTTGCCGGCATCGGCGGCGGTGGGTTTTTCAAACCAATGGCTGATGAGCAAATAGCTGGAGACGCCGACGAGTTCCCAGAAGATAAACAGCAGTAAAAGGTTTGAGGCCAGCACGATGCCGAGCATCGAAAACAGGAAGAGGCTTAGGCCGCCGAAGTAGCGCGAATAGCCCGCGTCGGTTTTCATATAAGCCAGCGAAAAGATTTGCACCAGGGTGCCGACGGTGGTGACGATGAGCAGCATCAACAGGCTGAGCGGATCGATGAGCGCGGCGAAATCCACGGTGAAGCCATCCAGTTGGAGCCATTGTTCGCCGCCGATTGCGGTCAAGGGTTTCACAAGCGCGGCCGGTGCATCGTGGAATTTGATGAACAAGATGAGGCTGCAAACAAAGGCGAGGGTGGATGCCGCTAATGAAAGGCCTGCGCTGACTCCGCGCCACCGCCGCGCGCCGAGGCCAATACCCACCGCCGCCAATAGTGGCAAAAACAGGATGACCATCGCGAAGGTCAATTTGAGTTCAGAGTCGGTCATTGGTTAGAGTTTCATCGAGGTGAGATCGGCCACGTCGGTGGTTTGGCGTTTGCGGTAGAGCGCCACGATCAGCGCGAGGCCCACGGCTACTTCGGCGGCAGCGACGGTGATGATGAAAAACACCATGATTTGCCCGTCCAACGGAGAGCCGTGGGGCGAGGGCGGTTGATGATGGGAAAAGGAAACCAACGCAAGGTTGGCGGCATTGAGCATCAGCTCGAGGCTCATATACATGATGATGAGATTGCGGCGAATGACCACGCCCAACAGCCCAAGGCAAAACAGCGCCGCGCTGACGACGAGATAATGTTCGAGGCCGACGCCGGTCATTCGGTTTCCTCCTTGGGGTCTTCGGTGTCGGGGGCTTTGCTGAGTAAAATGCAGCCGACCATCGCCACCAAAAGCAGTAGTGAAACAATTTCAAAGGGTATCACGTAATTGGTAAAAAGCAATTCGCCGAGTGGTTTGGTTTCGCCCGCGTTGTCGGCGAGGCTGCGTTCATCCACGCGGGAGCCAGTTACGGTGGTCACCAAAATCCACGCCAACCCCGCCACGGCCGCCGCGCCGAGGAAGGTGCCGAATTTACGGAAGCGTTGCCGTTCTTCTTCCTTAATGTTCAGCAGCATAATAACAAACAGGAACAATACGATCACTGCGCCGGCGTACACCAGGATTTGTACCGCCGCTAAAAAGAACGCTTTGAGCAAAACGAACAACCCCGACATACAAATAATGGTGAGCACCAGAAACATCGCGCTGGTGACGGGGTTGCGGCTGAACGGATTAAACACCACCAGCGCCCCGCAAAGCAGGGTGAGCGCGCTGAAGATGTAAAAGAGGAGATCCATCAAATGACCAATGACCAATGACCAAGGCCCAAGGAATTATCAATGACCAATGAGCAAGGCCCAAACTCAGGGGGCGAGCTTGAGAATTGGGGTTTGGGGTTTCCTTGGGATTTGGTCATTGGGCCTTGGGGTTTTTCCCAACGGGAAAGTTTTCCTGCGCCTTCGCATCCGCCGTTTTCTTTTCCCATTTCTTGATGCGATCGTGATGGGTGCCGCCGCGTTCGAGGAGTTTGTCTTTGTTGAAAATCATTTCCTTGCGGTTGCTGGCGGTGAGGGCGTAGTCGCGACGCATTTTGTTTTCGTCGTAGCCTTCGTAATAATCCTTGGCGAGGAAAATGGCTTCCTCGGGGCAAACTTCTTCACAATAGCCGCAGAAAATGCAGCGGAGCATATCGATCTCGAATTCCTTGGGCATCTTTTCCGCGCCTTCGCGGTGGGCGGTTTCGCCATCCTCACCGGGCGGGGTGATGCGGATGGCTTTTGGCGGGCAAACAAATTCGCAAAGTTGGCAGCTCACGCATTTGGTGGCGGCATCCTGATCGCTCACCAAATACGGCGCGCCGCGAAAGCCGGGCGGCACAGTCCAAAGCTCCTCGGGATAGCTCAGCGTGGTCTTGAATTGATTGTCTTTGTTTTTCTCTTCGTAGACTTTTGATTTTTTGAACGAAAGAAAATGGCCGAGCGTGACCTTGAATCCGTTCCACAAGGTGGGAATGAATAGGCGCTCCCAGAGACTCAATTTTACGCGTTGGACTTTGATGGCCATTTTATTTTCCGTGGGTCAAACACATGTAAATCGCCGTCACCACGATATTTGCCAGCGCCAGGGGCACGAAGCGTTTCCAGCCGATGTCCATTAGCTGATCGTAACGGAAACGCGGCAACATCCAGCGCACCCAAATGAACAGACCCATAAACAGCAGGAGTTTGCCAATGAAAATGCCGACTTGCAAGAGCCCCATTCCGAGTGACGTGGCCGTCTCGTTAAGGCCGGCGAAGGGAAGCGTCCAACCGCCGAGGAATAGCACCACCATCATCGCGCTCACGGCGATCATCGCCGCGTATTCGCCAAGGAAAAACAGCGCGAACTTCATTGAGCTGTACTCCGTGTGATAGCCGCCCACCAATTCCGATTCCGCCTCCGGCATATCGAAGGGCAGCCGATTGGTTTCCGCAAAGGCCGCCACCAGAAAAATCACAAACGCAATCGGTTGCTTGAGGATCAGCCACGCGCCGCTTTTTTGATAATCGATCACGGCACTCAAATTCAGATCGCCCACCAACATAAACACCGGCACCACGCTCATCCCCATTGCGATTTCGTACGAGATCATTTGCGCGCTGCTGCGGATGCCGCCGAGAAATGGAAACTTGGAGTTACTCGCATAACCCGCCAGCACAATGCCGTATACGCTGAGGGACACGATGCCGAACGTGAACAAAATGCCGACGTTCAAATCCGCGATGACTGCTTTCTGTGAGCCGAGTTGCGAGCCGAACGGAATCACCGCGAGCGTCATTAGTGCCGGAACCATCGCCACCGCCGGCGCGAGCCAGAAATAAACCCTGCGCGCATAGGCCGGCGTGAAATCTTCTTTGAGGATAAACTTCAGTCCATCCGCTGCAGGTTGGAGCAGGCCAAACGGCCCCACGCGGTTGGGGCCGATGCGATCCTGAATCCACGCCGATATGCGGCGTTCGGCAACCACCGAATAGGCCACCATCGGCAGCACGACCGCGAACACCGCGATCACAATTTTCAGCAAACTGAAAATCGCGAACTGCTCGTTTGGAGTGAGGTTGTTGAACCAGTCGGTCATACGGTTGCGGGTAGGGCGGTTTCTCCGAAACCGCCGCGGCGCGCTCGGAGAGCGCGCCCTACCATTTTGTCTCTGTGGTTAAATTTCATTTCATCAAATCTCCACTGTCACGCCCGTGTCGCCGAGTGCGGCCCAGTTCAGGTCTTTGGCTTTGAATGCGTCCACTTCGGTGGCCATTTGGTTGAACAACCCTTCGATGGTGCTGAAGCCGTTTTGGCCGGTCACGTTTTCCACGAGTTCGTGGAGCACTTCCCATTCGGCGCGGGCACTGCCGGGGGCGTCGAGGGCTTTCATAAATTTTTGCACTTGGCCTTTGGTGCTCGTGAACGTGCCGCGCTTCTCGGCATACGCGCAGCCGGGCAACAGATAATGCGCCTTGGTCGTGGTGGCATTTGGAAAAATATCGCTCACGATTAGCAACTCCAGTTTTTCCAAAAGCGTTTCGCTGATGCCGTGTTGCGTGACGTCTTCGCCGAAGACGATCAGCGTTTTGATCGTGCCACTCTCGATGCCTTCGGCGATCGCGGAGAGATTTGAGCCCAGCGTTTCGCCGGTGATGCCGATGAGTCGCGCGCCGTTGCTGTTTGGGTTTTTGTCGGCGTTCAATAATAGATGATCGCCCTCGCCATTGCGCGGCACGGAATCGGTGATGGCCTCAAATTTGTCGGCCAGTTTTTTTAGCAAATAAAGTTCTTCATTCGTCTGGCGCGCCGACGCGACAATCGCCACCGAACCGGCTTCGGCCCCATCAAGCTTCCCGCTAATCTCCGCGATGACCGCATCCCAATTTCTGGCTTCTGAATTGGGACTCCTGATTTCCTTCAATCGTTTCTCGCTGCCGATCCATTTGTAATTCAACCGGCCCGAGTCGCACATCCACGGGCCGTTGACGGCATCATTTTCGCGTGGCTCCTGCCGATACATTTTATTTTCGCGCGAGCCGATGACCGTGTTGCAGCCGGTGGCGCAGCCGGTGCAGAGGCTGTTGGTTTCCTTGAGAAACCACACGCGCATTTGGAAGCGGAAATCTTTGGAGGTCAACGCGCCGACCGGACAAATGTCGGCAGTGTTCAACGTGTAATTATTGTCAAACGGTGCGCCGGGGAATGTTGCGATGGTATTATAACTGCCGCGATTCACAATGCCGAGCGCATCGTCGCCCGCGATGTCCGCGCTGAAGCGAATGCAGCGCGTGCACAAAACGCACCGCTCGGCATCAAGCACAATGCGCGGGCCGAGGTCGACAGCTTTGGGTTTGTGGACTTTGTGTTCGGCAAACTGGCTTTCGGCCTGGCCGTGTTCCACGCTGTACTCCTGCAGCTTGCACTCGCCGGCTTGATCGCAAATCGTGCAGTCGAGCGGGTGATTGATGAGCAAACTTTCCAGCACGGCCTCGCGCATTTCTTGGGTCTCCGGGCTGCTCGCGTAAATTTCCATTCCGGGAATCAAATTCGTCGCGCAGCCGATGACGCCTTTGGGCGTTTCGCGTTCGTAAGGCAGCACCATCGGGTCAATCTTCAGCGAGCCGTCATCATTCACCGGCGACTTGCCATCGGGCCCCGGTCGGCCCGGCATTCCCACGTGCACGAGACACATCCGGCAATTGCCCGCCACCGGTAGTTTGGGGTGATAACAATAATGCGGGATCTCGATACCCGCGTGTTTACAAGCCTGCAAAACCGTGGTGGGGATGAGCTTGCCCTGCCAATCCGGCGTGAGCTTGGGCACGGCGATTTCTTTGCCATCGACCGTTACGGAGATGGTTTCGATCGTGGGCGGCTCTTCGGTTTTTGCTTCGTCGGGCATTTGTTTTTTTACCAAAGAGACACAGAGGGCACAGAGGATGGGGTAGGGCGGTTTCTCCGAAACCGCCGTGGCGCGCTCGGAGAGCACACCCACCCGATTGCACGCTCTGCGCTCTCTGTGTCTTTGTGGTTAATTTTCATCTACTTCGCTTTCGCCTCAAATTCATCCCTAAATTTTTCTACAAAACTCAGCACCGGCCAGGCGCAGGCTTCGCCGAAGGCGCAGATGGTTCGGCCTTGGATGTTGTGCGCGATGTGTTTTAGGTAATCGGCATCTTCGGCGCGGGCGTCGCCGTGGGTCATTCGGTGGAGGGCTTTGTTCATCCAGAGCGAGCCTTCGCGGCATGGGGTGCATTGGCCGCAGCTTTCGTGCGCGTAAAACTCGGCGAGGTTGGCGAGGCACTCGACGATGTCGCGGCTGTCGTCGATGACAATGATCGCGCCGGAGCCGGACATTGTGCCGATCTTCATCAGCGTATCAAAATCGTACGGCACATCGAGCAAGTCGATTTTGTCTTCGCCTACATTAAACGATTCGCCCGCCTTGAGTACTTTGGAGGAGGATCCGCCGGGAATGATGGCTTGCAGTTTTCGCCCTTCGCGCAGGCCGCCGCCGAAATTTTCGTTGTGGATGAGTTCGCCCAGCGTGACTTTGCCGGTTTCGATTTCGAAATAGCCGGGTTGTTTTACATCACCGCTGAGGCTCACGAGGCGGGTGCCGGTGTTGTTGGGGGTGCCGAGTTTGGCGAAGGCTTCCGCGCCCATTTCCACAATGTGTTTCACATTGCAGAGCGTCTCCACGTTGTTAACTATGGTGGGGCACATATATAGCCCGAGCGCGGCGGGGAAGTACGGCGGTTTGATGCGCGGGTAAGCGCGCTTGCCTTCGAGGCTCTCGATGAGGCCGGTTTCTTCACCGCAAATGTACGCGCCGGCGCCGCGGTGCACGTGGATTTCGAGGTCGTGCCCGCTGCCGAGGATGTCTTTGCCGAGGTAACCTTTGGCGCGCGCTTCGGCGAGGGCGGTGTTGAGAATCTTCGCGCCTTCGGTGAATTCGCCGCGAATGTAAATGTAAGCAAGATTCACGTGGTTCGCCCAACAGGAAATGATCATCCCCTCGATAAGCTGATGCGGATCTTTGTAAATGATTTGGCGATCTTTAAATGTCCCCGGCTCGGATTCATCCGCGTTGCAAATGAGATAAACCGGCTTGGGATTCGGATGGCGCACGAAGCTCCATTTGAGTCCGCACGAAAAGCCCGCGCCGCCGCGTCCGCGCAGTCCGGAATCGAGCACGCTCTTGCGCAGTTGCGCTTGCGGCGTGGTGTCGCCCGCCGGTGCGATCGCCAACGCTTGGCGCAGCGCGGCGTAGCCGCCGTTGCGCTCGTAGCACTCGAGGTCATTCGAGTAGCCATCGGCGTCGGCGTGTTTCAACAGTAATTTGTATTCCTGCGGCATCTGCTTGACTGCACTCAGTTTTGCTCTAAATTCGCGGGCGCAGTTGCCCGATAGTGTAACGGTAGCACGACAGATTCTGATTCTGTTTGTCGGGGTTCAAATCCCTGTCGGGCAACCATTTTTCGATTTTTGATTGTTGATTTTCGATTGGGTCATTCACAGCTCCCCAAAATTTCGTTGGCTTGTTCTTCCGTGACCGCTTCGTGAAAATCATCGTTGCACATCATCACCGGGCCCGTGCCGCAACTGGCCAGGCATTCGGCAAACTCGATGCTGAATTTGCCGTCCGTCGTCGTTTGCAATCCGTGCGCCTTTGGGTCGAGCTTCAGTTTGTTGCACAATTTTTTGTGCAACTCCGTGCCACCGGCCATCGCGCAGCTGAGGGTGCGGCACACTTTTAGGACAAACTTGCCCGGCGGCTCCTCGCGCAGCATTGGGTAAAATGTCACGAGCTCGTACAGGTGCAGCGGCTTGACGCCGATCTCGGCCGCCGCCCATTGCATCGCTTCGGCGCTGATGGAGCCCGCCTCGTCCTGAATGGCGTGCAGCACCATCAACGACGCACTGCGGCTTTCGCCTTCGGGGTAGTGGGTGATGAGTTCCGCGACCTCGGTGCTGAGTTTTTCTGTGGGGGTGAAGGGCATTTTTTAATTACCAATGACCAATGATCAAGTTCCAAGAAATGACCAATTTCCAAATGCCCAATTTTGGTGATTGGGTTTTGGGAATTCCTTGGTCATTGGGTTTTGGGTCTTGGTCATTATCTGTCGCATTCTCCCATCACAAAATCCAGCGAGCCCAAAATCGCAACCACGTCGGCCACCGTGTGGCCGGGGAGGAGTTGCGAGAGGATGCTGAGGTTGACAAAAGATGGGGCGCGGATTTTCAGCCGGTGCGGGGTTCCGCCGCCGAGGCTGTGGATGTAAAAGCCAAGCTCGCCCTTGGGGTTTTCTGCGCCAAAATAAACTTCGCCCACCGGTGCATCCTGTCCCTGCGTGACGAGCATAAATTGGTGGATGAGTTCCTCCATATTCGTCATCACTTTTTCTTTGGGCGGCAGGACGATTTTGCCGTCGTCCACATTGATCGGGCCGTCGGGGATATCTGCGATGCACTGGCGCAGGATTTTTACGCTCTCGCGCATCTCGAGAATGCGGATGGCGTAGCGGTCGTAACAATCGCCGGTGGTGCCGACGGGCACATCGAAATCGAAGCGGTCGTAAATCATATAGGGCCGCGCCTTGCGCACGTCGTGCTCCACGCCGCTGCCGCGAAGGTTGGGGCCGGACAGGCCGAAGTCGATAGCTTCTTCACTGGTGATGACGCCTACGCCTTGGGTGCGGTCGAGGAAAATTGGATTGCGCGTGAGGAGCGTTTCCGTTTCGTCGAAGTTGATTTCCACTTCGTCGAGAAATACGCTGAGTTCATCGAGCCAACCTTCCGGCAGATCGCGCGATAAACCGCCCACGCGCGTGTAGCTCGTGGTAAACCGCGCGCCGGCGAGTGATTCAATGAGATAATAAATTTTTTCGCGCTCGGTGAACGTGTGCAGAAACACCGTGAACGCGCCGGTGTCCATCGCAAACGCGCCGATCCCCAGCAAATGTGCCGATACGCGGGCGAGTTCGCAGCAAATGGTGCGGATGTATTGGCAGCGCTCGGGGAGGTCGTCGGTGATGCCCAATAATTTTTCCACCGCCAAAACGTAGTGGACGTTGTTCGCCAATGGCGCGAGGTAGTCCAGCCGATCGGTGTACGGGATAAACTGGTTGTAGGTCATGTTCTCGGCGATTTTTTCATCGCCGCGATGGAGGTAGCCCACATCCGGTTCGGCTTTGGTGATGACCTCGCCATCCATCTCCAACCGCAGCCGCAACACCCCGTGCGTGGCGGGGTGCGAGGGGCCCATATTGAGCACCATTTTGTCGCCACTCACATCGGGCGATTCATCCGCTGCGGCCACCTTTGTGGCGGTGTCACGAATTGCGATGTCTTGCGTGGTGCTCACTATTTTCCATCCTCCGGATTGCGACGCCGGGGTTCGCGGACGGTTGTGTTTTCGCTGCTGGCGAGTGTTACGAATGGGCCGCCTTCCATTGGAGCGGTTTGGGTGAAGGCCACATCGGGCACTTCGGTAGGCTTGCCTTCGAGCGGGAAATCTTTGCGCAGCGGAAAGTGCGGATAGCCTTCCCACATCAAAATGCGCGTGAGGTTTGGATGGCCGGTGAATTTTACGCCCATCATATCGTACGCCTCGCGTTCGTGCCAATCAGCGGTGCGCCACACGCCGGTGACGGTGGGCACCTCGCCGTGCTCTTCGGTCACCTGCGTTTTCAAACGTAAGTTCTGATGATGCGAAATACTGCTCAATTCGTAAACCACCGAGAAGCGCGGATCCTCGCCGTAATGATCGAGCGTGGAAATATCTAGAAGATAATTGAAACCCAATTCGTGTTTTGCAAATTCGCAGACTTCGGCAATGCGCGTGGCATCGGCGATGTTCACCGTAATTTCGTCGCGAAACTCCGTGGGTTCGGAAATGAGTTCGCCAAACTCGGCCTTCAACTGCTTTGCGAAATCAGCGGCAGTCGTCATTAGGCGGTGGGTTTAAAATGTTGTTTGGCCCAAGGCTCCTTCGCCACTTTGCTTTGGAGTTTCATCAAGCCTTCAAGCACAGCCTCGGGGCGGGGCGGGCAACCGGCGATGTACACATCCACCGGCAAAATTTGATCCACCCCCTGTAACACTGCGTAGCTGCGATACATCCCGCCGCTACTTGCGCAGGCGCCCATCGCGATCACCCATTTGGGCTCCACCATTTGATCGTAAATGCGCTTCACGGCGGTCGCCATTTTATAAGTCACCGTGCCGGCCACGATCATCACATCCGATTGGCGTGGGGAAAACCGCATCACCTCCGAGCCGAACCGCGAGATATCAAACCGACTGCATCCCGCCGCCATCAGCTCGATGCCGCAGCACGCGAGCCCCATCGGCATTGGCCACATGGAATTCTTGCGAAACCAATTCACCGCAGCATCGACCGTGGTATGAACCACCTCGCCCTCCACCTTGGAATTATAACCGATCTCCGCTTTTTGAGTCATTACGCGCTCCCTCACAAACCTGATTGAGCGTAAGGTTGAGAAAAGGAGCAGGCAAGGATTTTGTGAAAAATTTCACAAGCTCGGAACGCGGAGATGGTTTCGGGGCGATTTTTGCCGAAAACCGTTGTCAATAAGGCCGAAAACTTTTTTCACTTATTTGCAGTTCATCCCTTGACGAATCACCATTTCAGCACCATATTCCCCGACCTTTTCGTAGTAAAAGGTTGAATTATGGCTAAAAACAGCGTCAAAAAGACCGTTTCCAGTAAAAAACCCGCCTCAAAAAAAGCGGTTTCCAAGAAAACAGTGAAGAAAGCAGCTCCAAAAAAGACCGTCGCCAAGACGGTTTCGTCCAAAAAAACCGCAAAAAAATCGGCTCCCAAAAAGCCAACCGTAAAAAAAGCGTCCGCAAAGAAGGCAGCGACTGCAAAGTCAGCCCCGAAAAAGGCGGCTGCAAAAAAAGCGGCGCCTAAAAAAACGGCTGCGAAAAAGGCAGCGCCCAAAAAAGCGGTAGCGAAAAAAGCCGCGCCTAAAAAGAAGAAGGCCACAAAGAAAAAAGCTCCAAAGAAACTTTCCGCTGCGTTGATGGCGCGCACCAAGGCGAACCTCGCCAAAAAAGACATCAAAAAGATTTCCGAGGTAAAGACCGAAGCCGGTATTGACCTCACCGAAAAATTCAAGGAACTCGTTTTGCTCGCGCAAGAGCAGGGCTACCTCACGCACGAAGATGTCACCGAATCGCTCCCCGAACAGGAAGTGACCTCCGCCGACATCGAAGCCGTTCACGACAAACTTCAGGGCCTGGAAATCGCCGTGGTCGACCAAGCCGAAGTCGACAACGTTTCGCCATTGCGTCGAGGCGAGGATGAAAAGGATGTTAAGGAAAAGAACAAACTTGATATCCTGGATGATCCCGTGCGGATGTACCTCAAGCAGATGGGCCAAGTACCACTGCTTACCCGCGAACAGGAAGTGGAAATTTCTAAGCGCATCGAGGAAGCCGAAAACGAAGTGAAGCGCATCATCTACGCCTTCGGCTTCACCGGCAAGGAACACATCGCGCTTGCTGAGAAACTTGTCTCCGAGCCGCCCAAGGAACGGTTCGACCGCGTCATCGTCGACAAAAAAATCGAAAGTCGCGAACGCCACCTCAAGGCACTGCGTCGGCTCGTGAAAGACGTTCGCGCCATTGACCACAAAGTGGACGAAAAATATCTCGCCCAGCTCAAGGCCAAAAACAAAAGCGCCCACACCCGCGCCAAGAAAGCCCACGACGAAAATAACACCAAACTGCAGAAATCATTCGTCAAATTTTTCTACAAGCAAAAGGTCATCGAGGAGATGTCTGTCGTGGCCGAAAACGTGCACGATAAAGTCACCAGCAGCCTCAACGCCGTAAAAAGGGCTGACAAAAGCCGTAAGACCGCTGCTAGCAAAACACTTATCGACACCGAAAGCCGCAAGCTTAAAGCGTTGGAAATTTTCGTGCGAATGCCGGCCACCGAATATGTGGAATCTTACGGCCAACTCCAGCACTTTGGCAAAAAAGCCCATCAGGCCAAAACCGAAATGGTCGAAGCCAACCTGCGCCTTGTCATTTCCATCGCCAAAAAATACACCAACCGCGGCCTGTCATTTCTCGATCTCATTCAGGAAGGCAATATGGGCCTCATGAAAGCCGTGGAAAAATTTGAGTACCGCCGCGGCTACAAATTTTCCACCTACGCCACCTGGTGGATTCGCCAGGCCATCACCCGCTCCATCGCCGATCAGGCCCGCACCATCCGCATCCCGGTGCACATGATCGAGACGATCAACAAACTCATGCGCGTGCAGAAACAGCTCGTGCAGGATTTTGGCCGCGAAGCCACGCCGGAAGAAATTTCCGACGAAATGCAGTTGCCCGTCGAGCGCGTGCGCGCCATCATGAAGATGGCCCAGCAACCCATCAGTTTGCAAAGCCCCGTCGGCGATAGTGACGACACCAACTTCGGTGACTTCATCGAAGACAAAGCCGCCGAGAACCCCAGCGATATGACCAGCTTCTCGCTGCTCAAAGACAAGCTCGGCGACGTGCTCACTTCATTGACCGAGCGCGAACGCAAAGTCCTCGAGCTCCGCTTCGGCCTCACCGATGGCTACAGCCGCACGCTCGAAGAAGTCGGCAAACAATTCAAAGTCACCCGCGAACGCATCCGCCAAATCGAGGCCAAAGCGTTAAGAAAAATGCGTCACCCCACACGCCTCCGCCAACTCCAAGGATTCCTGGACGGAGAAGGCGAACCGATCTTGAACTAAAAAGATTGGAAAACAGAAAAATTCAAAGGCGGCCAACCGGCCGCCTTTTTTCGGTAGGGACACGCTGCGCGTGTCCACGGACGCGCACAGCGCGTCCCTACCCAACTACTCCTCCAAAAACGCTTCCATCCCCGCGCAGCTACAAACTAAATTCCGATCGCCCCACACATTATCGATGCGGGCGGTGGCGGCGTTTTTTGAAATTTTTTGAGGGGCAATGGGTGTGGGCCTAACGCCGGTTGTCAGAAAGTTTTTTTGGTGCTTGGGCCTTGTTTTTGTGGGGTTTTTGGGTTTGGAGTGAAAATAATTGAAAATAAATGAAAGATTTTGCCTCCGTTTCGCGAATATATAGTAGAGGGCACGTTGTCCTTTGTAACCTGAACTCAGAAAGACACGAACTATGAAGAAAACACTACTAACACTGCTGGCCTTAGTTGGCCTCACTTGGAATGTAAATGCGCAGGAGGCACCAGGTGCGCCCAAATTCAGCCAACCTCCCACAGATGAAAAACCGCCACCTGAACTGGGTCTAATGATTGAATTAGAATCTGGTTTGCCTCTCGATTTGTATGGGTGGTTAAATGTTGATGTCGAATGGGGAATTAGGTGGGACATAGAACCACTCCTGATGGCTCATATGATTAAAACAAAAAAGGATAAACTAACACTAAACTACTATCCGTATCGTGACCTAAAGAATAATCCGAAATTTATAAGCGTTCAAGACTATTACAGCATTGACATCTCCTTTGACCCTCTTGATAAAAGCTCACTCATTTTTTTGGTTACCAGGGCCGATGCTAATGAGGATAGAAGCAAATCTATTTTCACTGAAATTATTGCCTACAAAATAGCACTATCTGGCGATTTAAAGATTGTTGGGAGTGCCTAGAAGAAAGACATTATGAATTTAATCGAAGTGTTTTCCATTAAAATGCCAGTAACTGCAATGCTTTCCCAATCCAGATTTCTTGGTGAAAACCCTGATATATTCCACAAGACTGAATTCGGTGAAAGATTGTATAACCTGGGGAAGATCGAGGAATTTGTCGATCCTGATAATCAACTAATAAAATTGGAGGCTAGTATTTTCTTCGATACTTTTGAATATTGGTTGGATTCGAACAAAGTCAGATAGGGCCGAGCACAACATCCAGAAATTATATTTCAATGAAAACTCTTAAACAATTTGTCTGTGCATTTTTGATTGCTCAGTGCTTTGGGTGCAAATCCCCTATCGCTTCACATCAACCTTTAAATGTCAAATCGGTACCCGAACTCAACATCCCTGATCGTGGCGGTTTCGTATCAAATGAGCAGTTTCTGCGCGCCACCATACGTGAAATTTTATCTTTTCGAAGCATGGTTCATCCGGATAACAACTCTGGCAGCAACTTGTTCTATTTGGAGTGGTCTGTTAAGTGGTCTGAGATGTTGGTTTCTATAACAAAAAAAGAGCTCGAGGCCTTCAAAAAGGAAGAGGAAAGAAAAGAACGCCAACAGTTGCGAGAAAAATACCCGCACCTATTCAAACAGTCAGGGAAAATCTCTGAAGAGTAGATTCCTTAATCACTTGATCAGGCCATTCACCGCCCCGTTTTTACGGGGCGTTTTTTTTTGTGCCGATGGTTTTCAGGGCGTCGCGCACCCATTCGGGTGATGCCGGGATCGGAAAACAGAAAATTCAAAGGCGGCTAAATACGTCCCTTTTTTTCGGTAGGGACACGCTGTGCGTGTCCACGGACGCGCACAGCGCGTCCCTACCCAACTACTCCTCCAAAAACGCTTCCATCCCCGCACAGCTACAAACCAAATTCCGATCGCCCCAGACGTTGTCGATGCGGGCGGTGGCGGGCCAGTGTTTGGATTCGCGGAGCCATTCGGCGGGGAAGGCCGCTTGCTCGCGGTCGTAGGCGTGGGGCCATTCGTTGGCGGCTACCATATCGGGGGTGTGCGGGGATTGCTTGAGAAGATTGTCAACCGCATCGGCCTCGCCGGATTCGATGGCTTCGATCTCGGCGCGGATAGCGATCATCGCGTCGCAGAAGCGGTCGAGTTCTTCTTTGGATTCGCTCTCGGTGGGTTCCACCATCATCGTGCCGGCGACCGGCCACGAGATGGTGGGCGCGTGGAAGCCGTAATCCATCAATCGTTTGGCGACGTCTTCCACGGTCACTTTTTTGAACTGCCGTAAATCCAAAATACACTCGTGCGCCACGCGACCGTTCGCGCCTTTGAAGAGCACGGGGTAATGCGGATCCAATCGATGGGCGATGTAGTTGGCATTGAGGATGGCGTGCTCGGTGGCGGCGCGCAGTCCGTCGGGGCCCATCATCGCGATGTACATCCACGAGATGGGGAGGATGCTGGCGCTGCCCCACGGGGCGGCGCTGACCGCGCCAATCGGATTTTCGCCGCCGAGATTGACGACCGAATGATCCGGCAAAAAATCGGTCAGATGGTCCGCCACGCCGATGGGGCCCATCCCCGGGCCGCCGCCGCCGTGCGGGATGCAAAAGGTTTTGTGGAGGTTGATGTGGCAGACGTCCGCGCCCAGTTCGCCGGGGCGCGATAGGCCGACCATCGCGTTGAGGTTCGCGCCATCGAGATAAATCTGGCCGCCCGCGCCGTGGACGATTTCGCAAATCTCGCGGATGGTTTCCTCGAACACGCCGTGCGTTGAGGGATACGTAATCATCATCGCCGCAAGATCGGCGGCGTGCGCTTCGGCTTGGGCGCGGAGGTCGTCGAGGTCGATGTCGCCTTCGTCGCTGCATTTCACCGGCACCACCGTGAGGCCGGCCATTACCGCGCTGGCGGGGTTGGTGCCGTGCGCGCTGGTGGGGATGAGGCAAATGTTGCGCTGCGGTTCGCGGCGGCTTTGGTGAAACGCTTTGATGACCAACAGCCCCGCGTACTCGCCCTGTGATCCGGCGTTGGGTTGCAGCGAGACGCCGGCGAAGCCGGTGATTTCCGCCAGCCAATCTTCGAGGTCGGCAAACATTTCCTGATAACCGCGCGTTTGGGCCACGGGCACGAAGGGATGGATGCTGTTAAATTCCCGCCACGAAATCGGCTGCATTTCGGCCACGGCATTGAGCTTCATCGTGCACGAGCCAAGCGGAATCATACTTTGTGCCAGGGACAAATCGCGGCTCTCAAGACGTTTCAAATAACGCATCAACTCCGTTTCGGAGCGATGTTTGTGAAACACTTCGTGCATGAGAAAATCGCTCGTCCGTCCAAGCCCTTCCGGCGTGGCCTCGGCGGGGGAAAGCTCTTTCAGTTTGAAAGGCACATCGCGGCCGCCATTGAAGACCGCCAGTAAATCGAGCACATCGGATTCGGTGGTCGTTTCGTTCAACGCGATGCCGAGCGTTTGCGCATCGAGCACGCGCAAATTGATGCCAAACTTTTCCGCCTCACGAACCACCTCGCGCGCATTCAGATTGTTATGCGTGACCGTGACTGTATCAAAAAAAGTTTCGTGCCCCAGCTTGTGCCCGAGTCGTTTGAGGCCCGCGGCGAGGCAACGCGTGAGCCCGTGCACATGCGCAGCGATGGCGCGCAATCCATCCGGCCCGTGGTAGCACGCGTACATCGCGGACATATTTGCAAGCAACGCCTGCGCGGTGCAGATGTTGCTCGTCGCTTTGTCGCGCCGAATGTGTTGCTCGCGCGTTTGCAGCGACAGCCGAAACGCCGGGCGCCCGCGTGCATCTTTGGAAACCCCCACGATGCGGCCAGGAATCTGCCGCTTATAAATATCGCGCGTGGCAAAAAACGCCGCGTGCGGTCCGCCGTAGCCCAGCGGCACGCCGAAGCGTTGGGCGTTGCCCACGGCGATGTCCGTGCCCAATTCGCCCGGGGCTTTCAATTGCGTGAGCGCCAGTAAATCCGTCGCCATCACCACCATCGCGCCCGCCTCGTGCGCGTGCGCGATGAGGCTCGTGTAATCTTCCACCGCGCCGTCCGTGGCCGGATATTGCAGCAATACGCCAAACACATTTTCATCCAGCGCCAGATCATCAGTCGCTCCCGTGCGCACCTCGATGCCCAACGGCGCGGCGCGTGTTTGCAGTACCTCGATATTTTGCGGATGACAATCCGCTGCCGCTACAAAGACATTGCGGCTGCCTTTGCCCTTCACCGCGTGGCACATCATCATCGCTTCCGCGCACGCCGTCGCCTCGTCGAGTAACGACGCATTGGCGATCTCCAACCCCGTGAGGTCGGCTACCATTGTTTGGAAATTCAGCAGACTCTCAAGCCGCCCCTGCGAAATCTCCGCCTGATACGGCGTGTACTGCGTATACCAACCGGGGTTCTCCAAAAGATTTCGCTGAATCGCCGGTGGCACGAGGCAGTTGTGAAAACCCATCCCAAGATAATTCCGGAACGGTTTGTTGGCAGAAATAATCCGCTTCAACGCCCTCAACGCCTCGTGCTCCGAAAGAGCGGCCGGAAGATTGAGTGGCCGCGTGCTGCGAATCGCCTCCGGCACCACCGAGTCAATGAACCCCTCCAGCGAATCGGCCCCGAGCGCCTCGAGCATTGCCCGCGCCTCGGCGGCGTCCGGCCCAATATGGCGCGCGGCAAAGTGATCGGGATGTCCGGTCAAGGTCACAGGTGTAATTTCAGTTTCAGACACAGCCCCGGCAGTGTCGGCAATCGGTAGGTCACGCACAAGCATTTGCCGGAAGCTAGACAAGAGGAGGGGAGGGGACAAGCGGGAATTGTTGGAATGACGGAAATAAGAAAATGACCAAGGGCTGAACTCTAATGATCAAGGCCCAATGACCAAATCCCAAGGAATGCCCAAGCCCCAAAAGTGGGCCTTGAATTGGACTTTGGGTTTTCCTTGGGCATTGGGTTTTGGTCATTGGCCATTTTTAGATATTATCAAAAAAAACAAATTTCCCCTTGCGCGTTTTCCGTTTTCGGTTTATTCTGTCTTGACAGAAATGAGTGAATCAACTCTCCAACTCTCTCCGGTCCAGCAGAAGTTCATCCTGCATTGGGGCGAAATGGGCACGCGCTGGGGCATTAACCGCACCGTCGCCCAAATCCACGCACTGCTGTATATTTGGCCTAATTCGCTGAATGCAGAGCAAATCACTCTCACGCTGGAAGTGGCGCGATCCAATGTGAGCACCAGTTTGCGCGAGCTGACCGGGTGGGGCATTGTCAAGAATGTGCAAATGATGGGCGACCGCCGCGATCATTTTGAAACGCTCGATGATCCGTGGGAAATGTTTCGCATTATTATGGACGAGCGGAAACGCCGCGAGATGGATCCCACGTTGGAGTTGCTGCGCGATTGCCTCGAAGAACAAAAGAAAGCCCGCAAAAAAGATCCGCACACCGAAGAGCGACTGAAGGGCTTGGCTGAATTTTTTGAGAGCACCTCCAGTTGTTATGCCCGAATGGCAAAACTGCCCACCAGCACGCTGCGCAAACTTTCGCGCATGGGCGACAAGATGCTGCAACTGCTGCCAATTTAACCGAAACCAAAAACCCAAAACGGAAAGCGCAAATGAGCTACCATAAAATTTCAGTCTTTTTTGAAATGACAGAAAGAAATGGAACTGTCGTGTGTTTCGACGGGGTGTGCCCGATGTGTCTGAAGGCCGTGTCGCTGATGCGACCGGTGTGGGAGCCGCGCGGCGTGGAGTTTGTGCCGCTGCAAGCGGAGTGGGTGCGGGGGCGGTTGAACCTGCCGGAGGATGAATTGCTGGGCAAGATGCGCGTGCTCACTCCGTGCGGCAACGTGCTCGGCGGCGCGGATGCCCACGTGCATTTGTGGGGCCACGTGTGGTGGCTTTGGCCGCTGTGGTTGGCAGGCAAGCTTCCGGGTGTTCGTTGGCTGATCGATGTGTGCTATCGCTGGGTGGCCGCGAATCGATATAAACTGATGCCCGGCGAGAGGGCTTGTGATGCCCGATGTTCAATCTCGGATTCTGTTTCAATAAAACCCAAAAACAAAAACGAAAGGACATAAAAGAAAATGACAACCGCCGTTTACATCTATATCGTTTACACCGTCATCAGTATTGTGATGACCGCTTGGGTGGCGCACACGCTTTACAAAAACGGGCGCGTATTTTTGGTGGAGGCGTTCAAGGGCAAGGAGGAAATGGCCGACAGCGTGAACCACTTGCTGGTGGTCGGCTTTTATCTCGTCAACCTCGGGTTCATCCTGCTGTATCTGCGCTACGGCACAAAGCCCACGGATATCGAAAACGGCGTGGAATACGCCGCTACCAAACTCGGTGTGGTGCTGCTGGTGCTCGGCGCGATGCACTTCTTTAATATGTACAACTTCGATCGGATGCGGAAGAAAGGCAACGGTTACGAAGGCAACGTGCCACCCGTTTTAGCAAAGTAGCCAAAGGTAGGGCGCGCTTATGTAGCCCGGACTACAATGTGCCCTGCCACCAAAGTAAAATAAAATGACATCGGAAACTAAAACCCCGAACGGCAAAGTCGTCATCGCCGGCGGCACGGGCTTCATCGGCACCAACCTTGCGCGGCATTTGTGCGATCTCGGCTGCGAGGTGGTGCTGCTCTCCCGGCACATTCCTGAAAAGCGCGGCGCGTGGCAACACGCCGTATGGGATGGCCGCACGGTCGGCGATTGGGCGCATCATCTCGAGGGCGCTGCAGCGATTGTAAACCTCGCCGGGCGCACGGTGGATTGCATCAAGACGCCCGATCATTGCGACGAAATTCTTCGCTCGCGGGTGGAAGCTACGCTCGTATTGGGCAAAGCGGTGCGCGGCTTAAAAATGCCGCCGCTGGTTTGGGTGCAAATGGCCACGGCGCATATTTATGGTGACCCGCCCGAGACGGTGTGTGATGAGGATTCCACCTTCGGTTTGGGCCTCGCGCCCAACGTGGGCAAAGCGTGGGAGGCGGCCTTTGCCGAAGCGGTGTTGCCCGAAATGCGGCAGGTGATTTTGCGAACCAGTTTTGTACTCGGCTCCAATGGCGGCGCGTTTCCCAAAATGCGAATGATCGCGCGCTGCGGTTTGGGCGGACGCGTGAGGCACGGACGGCAGGGTATTAGTTGGCTGCATATCGATGATATGACGCGCCTCATCGTCCGCGCCATTGTCAATGATTCGATGCGCGGCGCGTACATTGCCACCGCGCCCAAACCGGTTTCGCAGGCTGAGTTTATGCGCGAACTGCGGCGCGGCATCGGAATACCCATCGGCTTGCCGGCCACGGAGTTGATGGTCCGCTTCGGCGCGCATTGGTTGCTGCGGACGGATCCGGAGTTGGTGTTGTACGGCCGCTATTGTGTATCGCGGAGGTTGAAAGAGGAGGGTTATGAGTTTGCGTTTGAAAACATCAAAGACGCGATGAATGATTTATGCCGGTAGGGATGCGCTGCGCGTGTCCCTGCCATCAAAGCTTGGCGAATGTCATTTGTTCCTTTAAAGCATCAGCGGCGTGGCGGAGAAACTAAAAGCAGAGCAAGGCATCAATTACATCAAGCTGTTGATTTGTTTTTTGGTGGGCTTGAATCTTTGGTGGTTCGGGCCGCCCACGGGGTTGTCGGTTGAAGGTTGGCGGGTGTTCGCGGTTTTCTTTGCCACGATTCTGAGCTTCATTTTGAGGCCAATTCCAATGGGGCCGGCGGTGCTCATTGCGGTTGTCACCCTCGCGGCGACGCAAACGCTCGGCGAATCGTCCAAAGAATCGTTTGCCGCCGCGCTCAGCGGTTATGGCAACACCACGGTGTGGTTGGTGGTCGCGGCATTTTTTATTGCCGGCGCGATGATTCGCACGGGGCTCGGGCGGCGGATTGCGTTGGGGTGCGTGGTGAAGTTTGGTAAAACCACATTGGGGCTCGGCTACGCGACGGCATTGGCGGAATTGATTTTGGGGCCGGCGATTCCCTCGAACACCGCGCGCGGTGGCGGCGTGATGGCGCCGATTGTAAATTCCCTTTCCCGCGCGTTGGGCTCCACCCCGGAAAATCAGCCGCGGCTTGCGGGCGAATATCTGATGCTCAATGGCGCACACGTGAACCTGATCACAGCGGCAATGTTCCTCACAGGAATGGCGGCAAACGGTTTGGTGAGCGCGGCGGCTTCGGGCGAAGGCATTGAGTTCGGCTGGATGACGTGGCTCAAGGGCAGCATTGTGCCCGGGCTCGCGTGTCTACTATTGATGCCGTGGTTTTTGCATAAACTGCTCGCGCCAAAAATGCAGGACGCCAGCGCGGCACGCGACAGTGCTCGTGATCAGTTGCGCGCGATGGGCGCTTGGTCGCGTGACGAGAAAATTATGCTCGGCGTGTTTGTGTTGTTGCTGGCGTTGTGGGCCACGAGCAAATGGTTGCACGGAATGCACACGGGCGTGGTGGCATTGATTGGCGTTTTGATTTTGCTGCTGAGCGGCGCGGAAAAGTGGGAGGATATCACGGGCAACCGCGAGGCGTGGGATGCTTTTGTGTGGCTGGGCGGAATGGTTTCGATGGCGGGAGCACTGAAGGCGACGGGATTCATCGCGTGGTTTGCGAGCGCGATGCAGGGCAACATCGAAGCGGCGGGGATGGGAATGCTGGCCACGGCGGTGGTGTTGGCGTTGGTTTACTTTTACTCGATGTACGGCTTCTCGATGTTGACCGGTCACATTACGGCGATGGTGGCGGCGTTCCTCGCCGTGGCGCTGGGGTTGGGCGTGCCGGGGATGTTGATGGTGGCGTTGCTCGCGTATTTCTCAAACCTGTGCGGTTGTCTTACCAATTATTCCACAGGACCGGTGGTGATTTATTCCGGGTTCGGCTACGTGCCGGTGGGGCGATGGTTTAAAGTGGGGCTGATGGTTTCGATTTTCCACCTCGTCGTGTGGCTCGGCGTCGGGTTGCCGTATTGGAAGTGGTTGGGGTGGTGGTAAACGAAATTACTTGGCCGTGACGATCGTGTAATTCCGTTTGCCTTTTCGCAGCAACAAATGTTTGCCGAAGAGGAGGGCGTCGGTTGTGATGCGGTGTTGGGGGTCGGATTGGCGTTGGTTGTTTAAATTTAATCCTCCCCCTTGAAGGTCTTTGCGGGCCTGGCCGTTGGAGGGACAGAGGCCGGCGGTGACGTATAGCTCGAGGATGGGAAGACCTTCAGCTTCGAGCTTGGTTTTTTCGATTTCGACGGTGGGGATCTCGCCGACGATTTCGTTAAAGGTGTTTTCGGTGATGCCTTCGAGGCCGCCGCCAAATAGGATTTTGCTGGCTTGTTGGGCTTCGGCGGTGGCGGCTTCGCCGTGGATGAGATTGGTCATCGCGATTGCCAATGCAGTGTGGGCGGCCCGGGCGCTGGGGTTTTCTTCGTGCTGTTTTTCGAGCGCTTCGATTTCTTCTTTGGGGAGGAAGGTGAAATATTTTAAGTAGCGGACTGCGTCGCGGTCGTCGGTGCGGACCCAGAATTGGAAGAATTTGTAAACACTGGTGCGGGCGGGATCGAGCCACACGGCCCCGGCTTCGGACTTGCCGAACTTGGAGCCGTCGGCGTTGGTGATGAGCGGGAGTGTGAGGCCGAAAACAGTTTCGGAAAGTTTACGGCGGGTGAGGTCGATGCCGGCGGTGATGTTGCCCCATTGATCGCTGCCGCCGATTTGGAGGTCACAGTCGTGCGCTTTTTTGAGATGATAAAAATCGAATGCCTGCAAAAGCATATACGAAAATTCGGTGTAACTGATGCCGACCTCGCGGTCTTCCATTCGAGCGCGGACGCTTTCTTTGGCGACCATTGTGTTGACGGTGAAATGCTTGCCGATGTCGCGCAGGAAATCGAGCAGCGTGACGGCGCGCGTCCAGTCGGCGTTGTCGAGCAGTTGGGCGGGGTTTTGGGTGGACTCAAAATCAAGCAGCTTGGTGAGTTGCGTTTTTACTGTGGCGATGTTGGCGGCGAGCAATTCGGGCGTGAGCAAATTGCGTTCGGCGGATTTGCCGCTGGGATCGCCGATGGCACCGGTGGCGCCGCCGGCGAGGGCGATGGGGATGTGGCCGAGGTTTTGAAAACGGCGCAGTGCGATCAACGGCACGAGGTTTCCCACATGCAAGCTGTCTGCGGTGGGATCGAACCCGCAATAGAGCACGGTGGGTCCTTTGCCGAGCCGCTCGGTCAGCGATTCGGTGTCGGTACAGTCGTTAATCAACCCGCGCCACTGCAGTTCTTCGAGAATGCTCATGCGGCGCGCATTAACGCCGAGCGACGCGGCGGGGACAAGGGGAATTTTTTGAGTAGTCAGAAGATTGGAGTTAGGAATTAAAAATCCGTGTACTCCAGTTCTTCTTCGTGCTCGGTTTCTTCTTCTTCGTCCTCGTAGAGGAACTCCAGTGAGTCGGCGTTGTCGGTGTCATCGTCTTCCTCCCAGAGCGTGGCTTGGTGCGCGGCGATGATGTTGGCGAGGGCCATAAATTCCTCGCGTGGGAGGTCTTTGATGGCTACTTCGATTTCTTTTACGGTTTTCATTTCTTTTTCGGTTGTATCAAATTCAGGAGGTGTTGCATGGAGACGGTGTTTTTGAAAACCATTTGCAGGTTGTCTTTCACGCCATTTTTCACGCTGTAATAAGTGCTTTGGGTGTTGTTCACGCTTCCGATGACGGCGCCGTATTCGTTGAACACGGGCGCGCCGCTGGAGCCTTTGGCGAAATCGGCGGTGATGGAAAACATTTGGCGGCGGCCGCCGTTGCGGGTGTTATCCAGAAATTTGCGTGAAATGATACCTTCGCTGAGCACGTAAAAGTGACGGTCAGGATGGCTGAAGACGCGTACCTTTGCGCCGAGCGGGGCCTCGGTGGAGACGGGTAGGGCGGTGAAGCCTTTGCCTTTGGCGCGAAGGATTGCGATGTCGGCGGTTTTGTCGGCGGCGAGCACTTCGACTACGGGCGCGATGCGACCGTCGCCGGTCATAATAACGAGGATGTCGTTGTCCTTGTTATCGACCACGTGGTAGCTGGTGCAAAACACGCCATCTTTGGTGAGCATAAATCCGCTGGCGGCGCCGCTGTGCCAGTTGGGGCAGCGTTTGCATTTAAACAGCCCCGAAACCACGAGCACCCCATTGCGGGTGCGTTCGGCGGTTTCGGCGGCGGTGAGGCGTTGCTTGCCGGTGGGGATGAGTTGGAGGTCGCACTTTTTGCGATCCAATGCATTGAGTTGTTTGAGCAATTCGGCGGACTTGACGGCGCCGTCTTTGGCATCGCGCAGCTCGATAGTTTTGAGGTTGATTTCCGAGAGTAACTTGCGGTCGTCAATGATGCCGCCGGGCAGGAAGCCGCCTTTCACACGGAGGTCGGCGGCGTTCAAGTTACCGGCGATAATTAAAAAGGCGGTTCCCAGGAGCAGGCTTGTCTTCATTGGCTTGTCTTTTTGGGTGTGTTGTTTGCAACAAAAAAGGCGGGCTTTGCGGCCCGCCATTTTTGGTTGATGACGGGTGATTTACTCGGCGGCCTTTTCTTCCGGCTCGGCCTCGGCTGCGGACTCCTCTTCAGGAGCTTCATCGGCGGGCCTGAGCTCGGCAGCGTCGAAGGCGTGTTCGAGGGCTACGAGATCTTCGCCGGGCTTGAGTTGGTCAAGTTGCTCGGCTTCGCGCTTGATCTGTTCTTCGTCGTACTCGGCGGCTTTGATGGAAAGGCCGATGCGCCGGTCGCTTTTGTCAATTTTAATAACGCGCGCGGTGACTTCCTGGCCGACGTCGAGGGCGTCTTTGATTTTTTCCACGCGTTCTTCGCTGATTTGCGAAATGTGCACGAGACCGTCCATTTCATTTTCCAGCCCCACAAACGCACCGAAGCTGGCGAGCTTGGAGACTTTGCCAGTGACGAGATCGCCTACTTTATAAACTGAATCGATTTGATCCCACGGATCGTCGGCCAGTTGTTTGATGCCGATTGAGATGCGTTGGTTTTCGCGATCCACTTCGAGCACGCGGGCTTCGATGTCGTCGCCTTTCTTGAGCAGCTCGGAGGGGTGATTGATTTTGCGGGTCCAGGAAAGATCGCTCACGTGGATCATTCCGTCGAGGCCTTCCTCGAGTTCCACAAACGCGCCGTAGCTGGTGAGGTTGCGTACCTTGCCCTTCACGGTGGTCCCGGGGCCGTACTTGTCGCCGGCGGCATCCCACGGATTGTCGTCGAGTTGGCGTACGCCCAGACTGATTTTCTGCTCGTCTTTATTGACGCCCAGCACCATCGCCTCGATCTCCTGGCCTTTTTCCAATACCTCGGAAGGTTTGGTGTGTTTTTTGGTCCACGAAAGTTCGGTGACGTGCACCAAGCCTTCCACACCTGGCTCGAGTTCCACGAAGGCTCCGTAAGATACAAGGTTTACGACCTTGCCCTTGATGGTGCTCTTCACCGGATATTTGCTCTCGATCAGTTCCCACGGGTTTTGGGATTTCTGCTTGAGGCCGAGGGAGACACGCTCTTTGTCTTTGTTGATGTCCAGAACAACCACGTCGAGCTCTTCGCCGACGGTGACCATTTCGCTCGGGTGATTGATACGGCCCCAGCTCATATCGGTGATGTGCAGCAGGCCGTCGAGGCCATCGAGATCGATAAACGCGCCGAAGTCAGTGATGTTTTTCACCACGCCTTTGCGGACGTCGCCGGGGGTCATATGGCCGAGCATCTCCGCACGTTTGGCGGAGCGTTCCTCTTCGATCAACTCACGGCGGCTGAGCACGATGTTCTGCCGCTCCATATTGAGTTTTACGATTTTAAATTCGTGTTTTTGGCCGACCAATACTTTCAAATCCTTGGGCGGCACGATGTCCACCTGCGAGCTGGGCAGGAACGCTTCCACGCCGATGTTGACGATCAAGCCCCCCTTCACAATCTCCTTGATGCGGCCGGTGATCACGCCGCCTTCTTCGCAAATGGAATTGATCTTGTCCCAGTTCTTTTTGAACTCCGCGCGTTCGTGGCTCAGCTCCACCATCCCGTCGCGGTTTTCGAGCACTTCAATCAGCACCTCGATCTTGTCGCCCACGGACGGCTGATTGTCCTCGTCAAATTCATTCAACGACACCGATCCCTCGCTCTTAAAATTGATATTGACGAGCACTTCCTTGGATCGAATTTCGATGACTTCACCCTCAATAATTTCGCCCTCAGCAAAGCTCATCGTGCTTTGCTTCATCGCTTCTTCCATCGTCAGCATTGGCTGTTTCCTCTTTGGATAACCCACCCCGAAAAGGGGTCGGCTTTTGAATACCTGCGTTTTTACGGGCTAAAATAAGCCTTTTCCCGCAGGAATTTGGTTAATAACGTGTTAACATCTCGTGGCCGCCCTTGCGATTTTTGCACTCACAAAAGTCAGGCGGACGGGGAAGATACGCCTCCCACAAGGCATTGCAAGCGAAAATGTGAAGAAAAATGCTATTGGTGAACTGCTTCCAAAACCTCGTGTTTAACCTACTAAATCTAACAAAGTGCCGACCATTTCGTCATCCAGCCGCTCCATCATCCGTGCCGTTTGCGCCTCGTGTCGCGCGGTGAGCTGCTGCACCTGCGAATCCACCGCCGAGAGGCCCGCGGATTGCACGGAGAATTCCAGCCGCGCCAAAGCATTTCCGCGCAATTGCTGCGCCGAATGCGACACCGAAGTTATCCCCGGGAATTCCATCATCCTTGATTCCGGCCCGCCACGATCCTTCGCGGCGGTGAACACTATATAATACTATCGGCAAATTACGCCCAATCTTAAGTCAAACCGTGCGGCCAAATTTCTTTTCCAATTCCGGATAGCTCATCTCGATCAAAGTCGGTCGACCGTGGGGGCAGGTGTAAGGCATCGTGCAGTGACGCAAATCTTCGAGCAGTTTTTCCAGCTCCGGCCCGGCGAGGGCGTCGTTGGCTTTGATGGCTTGGCGGCAGACGGTCATAATCACCATCGCCTCGCCGAGGCGCATCGAGTTGATGCCGGCCCCGGCGGCCTTGAGTTCGTCAATGAGCGACAGCACAAAGCCTTTCGGATCCTTCACCTTCACAAATGGCGGCAATGCATCGAGCAGAAAGGTCCGCTCGCCAAACGCGCTGATGCCCACGCCGAGCCGGCTGAGCGTCTCCACTTGCTCGGAGACAAACTGCGCATCCGTCGCCGCTAACTCCACCGTCTCGGGCAATAGCAATTTTTGCGACGCGGTTTCTTCGCGTTGCATTTGTTCTAACAGTTGCTCGTACAATATCCGCTCGTGCGCTGCGTGTTGATCCATCAAAACCAGTCCGCGATCGGACTCAAGCACGACGTAAAGTTTGCCAACGACGCCGAGGATTTTGAGGGGAACTTTGAGTAACGGCGGGCTGGAGCGAGTAGTGGGTGGGGAGTGGGGAATAGTGGAGGGCGGTTGAGGGACGAGTGGCGCGGCGTCTTCCTTGTGAACAGGGGAGGGCGGCGTGGCGAATCCCATTTCCAAAGGCTTCTGCTCCACCAACGGTTCCGCCGAAACATCCGTAGCCTCCAATCCAAAATCTCCCGCAACGGCAGATTCCAACTCCTGACTTCTGTCTCCTAACTCCTTTCCCCCTCCCAACTCCTGCGAATGAAATTCGCGAAGCCCTTCACTCACCGCTTCCGCCACAAATTTCCGCACTTCCCGCTCGCGGTGAAATTTCACTTCCCGCTTGGCCGGGTGAATGTTCACGTCCACTTCCGCTGGCTCAATCTCGAGAAACAAACAGCACACCGGATATTTCCCCTTCATCAAGGCCGTGTGATAGCCCTCGCGCAGCGCCATCCCGAGGCCGACGTTGTCGATGGGGCGTTGGTTCACAAAGACGTGCTGATGCTCGCGATTGCTGCGGCTCACGCCCGGCGCGCCGATGAAGCCCCACACGCGGCACGCCTTCGGCGGCGCATCGTCCTCATCAAACGGTCGCCGCGCCAGCTCGCCCGCGCAGTCGATTTCAATCAACCGTAGCCCCTCGCCCCACAACGCGCGCAGCCGCCGCTCCAACGCTGCCGCGCCCGTGCCGCTCTCCGCCAACAGTCGCCAAACCTCGCGGTCATTATGCCGCAGCGTGAAGGCCACCTCCGGATGCGCTAACGCCATCAGCATAAGCGTGCGTTGCACGTGGGCGCGTTCGGTTTCCTCCGTGCGCAGAAATTTCCGCCGAGCCGGCAGATTATAAAACAACGACCGCACCTCCACCGCCGTGCCCACCGCCGCGCCGGTTTCTTTCACCGCCAACATCTTGCCGCCATTCACGGCAATTTCCGTACCGCCCTCCGCCTCCGCCAGCCGCGAGGTCAACGTGAACCGGCTTACGCTTGCAATACTCGGCACCGCTTCTCCGCGAAACCCCATCGTGGCAATCGTGGCCAAATCCTCCGCACGCGAAATCTTACTCGTCGCGTGCCGCTCCAAACACATCAACGCATCATCCCGACTCATCCCGTGCCCATCATCCGTCACGCGAATGAGACTGCGCCCGCCCGCCTTCACCTCCACCGTGATCTTCCGCGCCCGCGCATCCAGCGCATTCTCCACCAATTCCTTCACCACACTCGCCGGCCGCTCCACCACCTCGCCCGCTGCGATCTGATTCGCTACCTGTTCCGAAAGTAATCTAATGCGGTTCACGCGGGCCATCTTCAGAGCGAGACCGCCAAGTGTCCACGCGGAATTGTGAACAGGGGAAAAGGGCACTGGGATTTCCTTGGGCCTTAAAATTTGATCATTGAACATTCCTTGAAAATTGAAAATTGACCGGCCCTCCAAAGGCCGGTAAGGTTCCCCTTCCAACGGTGGTCGTAGCTCAGTTGGTAGAGTCCCAGATTGTGATTCTGGTTGTCGCCGGTTCGAGTCCGGTCGGTCACCCCATTCAATTTCTCTGTGCCCTCGGGGTTTCTGTGGTGAATATTAAAATGCTGCCGAGCGCGGTGTTCTTGGAAAAGGAATCACATCGCGCACATTCGCCATGCCGGTGGCGTAGATGAGGGTGCGTTCGAAGCCGAGGCCGAAACCGGCGT
>JACKQG010000221.1_pt1 | contig 83080 bp, 50 predicted proteins | sample 8237621 | NCBI WGS metagenome assembly JACKQG01 (sample SAMN15677084, study PRJNA649215) | marine metagenome | biome: marine; feature: Black Sea; material: saline water; isolation source: suspended particulate matter (SPM) from the Black Sea western gyre | collected 2013-06-09/2013-06-10 | depth...
TTCAGCCGCTCAACTTCTACCACCGAAGAACTTGGCAATTGAACTAAACTGTTACTATTCGTTGGCTACTTCGACCAACAACGCCGCGCGAGTCTCGTCGGACACGTTCGACGTGATCGCGTCGCCATCGTCAGAGCCTGTCTCGAGCGTCGATGCCACCGAATCCGTTTGTCCGTCGTGCGGCGACAGTAGATCCGCGGGAATCACGGGCGTTTCCGATTCGTCCGGTGGCGTCGTTGCGGTCACGGCGTCAATGGGCGCTGGAGCGTAGACTGGCCGAGCTACGACCGGCTGATAGATTCGTACGTCACTAACCTCATTCGTTGATAGCTCGCCTTCGGGGGCCAAGATCGCGTGAGCAACGATCACCGGTGCGGTGGTGGTCGGTGTCGTACTCACAGAAGCGACAACGGGCGAACCTTCGCCGCTGGCACCATTGGTGTTGGCGGAGGTGACAACTTGCAAATCGAACGCCGCGTTGCCCGCCATGATCTGGACCAACTCTAATCCGTTCCTCTGGCCAAGGACTCGAATGCGAGAGTCGCTCTTAGATACGTCGGCGGAAAGTGTTTGGCCGCTTGCATCAGTGACTTCGATATGCAGGTCCGATCCACCGTTGGTTGTAATGAAGTTGGCATCCGTGAAGCCCTCCCATCCGCTACCGAACGAGTACCACTCTTGCCCACCGCTACTAACTGCGGCATGAGCGTACTCGGCTGGTGACTGTGTGCTGATGTCACGCAAAGAGATGAACGAGGCCTCGCGACCGCGAATCGTGACCTGATTTCCAGTACTGTCGGCATCCGCTGAAACAGACGCAGTGAAAACGCTAGCTTCGTTCGACAAGAGAAACGTTGGCGTACTGGCAAGTAATTGATAGCTACCAGGAGCAACTGCCGAATACTCGAAAGTTCCTCCAACGGCTTTTACTTGCCCCTGTTCATTGCCAATGGTCGTTGTCTGATGACTATCGAACAAACGAACATCCACGCCGCCAAATCGTTCACCGGTGGAATTTATACTCTCAGAGATGCGACTAACCGAACCTGCAAGCGTGCGACCCAGCAATTCCCCGAAGTTATTCTCGCCTCCGGCGGTTCCTTCCGTTAGTGTGATCGTAAACTGATCGTTTGCGGAAACGCTACCGCCCTGCGAACCGATCGTGTCTTGACCGTCAACGATTGGAACGCCATTTCGCTCGCCAGTTGGCTGTGCCTCGTCAATCGTGTAGGTGCCCGGAGCCAGATCGGAAAAAGTATACGACCCGTCCGAAGCGGTCGTCGCTTGCAGCGAAACCGGGTTGCCGAAGTTGTTCGTTCCTGCCAGCGTGATCGCGACGCCCTCGAAAGGCTCTTCGCCAGCGTCGCGAACGCCATTGTTGTTGCTGTCGACGTAGACGAAACCCGACAGACTTCCGGGAACGAAGGCGACGACGTTGACAGTTGCCGTTGCTTGCGACGTCAACCCCGTGCCATCGTCAATCGTATAAGTGAACGTGTCGGTTCCCGTCGCTAGATCTGTCGCTGGGAACGTAGTTGGAGCTGAATACTGGATGCTCCCGTTGACGACCGCGACTGAACCAATCGTATTCGTATCATCCACGGAGACAACTGAGAGTACTTCGCCAACAGGATCGGGAGCGTTCGAGTCGTTCGCCAAAACGTCCAGCGTGCTGTCGACAGCTCCTTGCGAGACCGTAAACGTATCGTTAACGGCCGTGGGAGTATCGTTCGTGTTATCGACCGTGACAATCACCGTGCCGGTCGATAGCTCCCCGTTGGAATCGGTCGACGTGTAGGTGAACGTGTCCGCTCCGAAGAAGTCATCGTTGGCAGGGCGTGAATAGTTCAGCCTAGTGCCACTTTCGACGATCGTCACAATGCCATCGTTGCTTGTCGATCCCACCGCGGTGATCGCCAACCCATCGCCGGTATCGTTCTGAAGTACGTCAAACAGGTTGTCTACGCTGCCTTCGTCGACGTTAAACAGATCGTCGCCAGCTCCAGTGACTGTCAAAGCGAGCGTCGCTTGTGAGGTGCCTCCATTTCTATCTGTAATTGTATAAGTCACCGTGTCCGAACCAATGAATCCCGTACCTGGCGTATAGCTGAGGCCTGTTCCGTTGGACGCAACGGTGATCGAACCGTTTCCAGTCAGCTGCCCAACGCTTTCAACCCGGAGCTGGTCGCCGTCGATATCTGTGTCGTTACCAAGCACGTTGATGAAGTTGTCGCTGGTGCCCGCCGTGATGTCGGCACTGTCGTCTAAAGCAACAGGTGCATCATTGATCGGGTGAATCTGGACGACTACATTCGCTGATAGATCATCAACGCCATCGCTCAACGTATAGTCAAAGGTGATCTCGCCGTTGAAGTCCGCAGCCGGCGAGTAGAGCAGGCTCTTCCCGTCGGTGGCGATCGAGACGCCTGCCAACTGGGGCGATATCGACGTGATGGTCAGATTTGCGGTCGACCCCGAAAGCGAACTGTCGTTGGCGAGGACATCCAGCGTGATGTTGCTGCTGTCTTCGTCGAAATTGAAGATATCGGCGTTAGCACCGAAACTCGGATTGATCGTCAGTTGCGTCGCACCAAACAGAATCTCGCTGGTTGGCACCGCCGTGCTAAGTCCCAGGACCAAGACATCATGGGCGGGTACATCGTCAGGTGCATTACCGGCAAGTAACAGCGTGCCTGATCTTGTCGCTTGAAACTCAACGCTGAAGATATCGAACGTCCCGGCCCCGACGCCGTTCGTATCAAAGTTCACGGCTCCAATTTCGTCGATTTCGCCGCCCAGAATCGTTCCTGATTGAACATTGGGGAAATTCGACGAGTAGGAAATAACCTGCCCTGCGGCTAGAAGTGAATCGAAAACAATGTCTTCGTAAAACGCAAAGGTCCCACGAGCATTGTCTCGAAGGTCAGTTACCGAAACGTGGAGGAAGAACGTATCTCCAACCGTCACCTCGCCAATCTCCGCCGAACCGGGGTCTGCGTCGGCAGTGATCTTGAACGAAGCGCCAACGACGGGTTGTTCCGTGACGCGAACTGCCAGCTGCTGCAGTGTGGCGTTGCCCGCGACGTCGGTGGCGACAATCGCGAAGTTGTTCTGCCCAAGTTGTCCGACCGTCGGTGCCCACGATACGAATCCTGTGGAAGCATCGATTGTTGCGCCCACCGGAGCATTCGAGAGCGAGTAAGTGACGCCGTTCCCTTCGTCGGCGCTTTGTGCGTCGTAGCTGATGTCCTGATCAACGATTATGCCCGTTGGTGCTAACGACGAAAACGCGCCCGGCGCTACCGTATCGATCGTTATTGAGAGGCTTGTGCTGGCTGGGCCCTGAAGACCACCTACCTCCTGTGTCGCAATAATCGAATGCGTTCCATCGGCGAGCGTACTCGTGGAATCAGTTGTGATCGTGACTCCACCATTCGCCGATCCCTGACCGATCAACACACCATCGGAGAACAGACGCACGGTGGCACCATCAACGACGCCCGCCACTTGAAACTGCAATACCCGGTCGACGGCGCTGCTGTTGAAGTTCGTGACGTTATCTGCATCGTTGCCACTGTCGGTCACGGCCAACAGGTCGATTGAACTGGGCGCGACGACATCGAAGTTGCCAAAGCGGACGTCCGTGATGGTTTCGCCGCTCGTCGGAGTGAGTGTTAACGGGTTCGCCGTCGTTTGCAGGAAATCGGCCACCGCGAGCTGCCGAATTGTGTGCTGCCCCGCCGGCACAACCAAGGAGTACGTACCGTCAATCGCGGTCGTTGCAGTGATTTCGCCGGGGTCGTTCAAGCCGTTACCATTGACGTCGCTATAGACAACAAATCCGCCGAGGCCGTTCTCTCCCGTATCGAGAACTCCGTCCCTATCAGCATCGGCGAAGACCGTACCGCTGATCGTCGCCGTGCTGCTCGCCTCGGCCTCTACCGTCAGTGATTGGACATCGAACAACGTTGAGTTGCTCTGGAGGATGCCGTTCGTGATGGTTACGCCGGTCAGATCAAGTTCGGAATCGGCTACAAAGAACGTAATCGTCTCCTGGCCGATGAATCCAGCGTTAGGCGTGATTGTGATGTCGGCCAGCGAAGTTACCGTACCAGCCGGAACATCGATTGTGAAACTGCTGGGTGCAACGACGCCGAATTGGCTAGGATCACCTTCAACGTCGATGACAGGAAACTGAAACACCGTACTTTGACCCGTCGGTACTTTGATCTCGCTGATTTCCCCCAGCCACGGCAGCGTGTCCGTTAGGTCGGGCTGAACATTGACGGTGAACTCGCGAGAGAACTGATTCCCATCGGCGTCCGTCGCAGTAACAGTAATGGTCGACGTTCCGGTGGCGCCCGGCGTCGCCTCTAGCATGAGGACCGCGTTCTCTGTATCGGTGATAATGTCGACCGAGGCAATCGTGACAGTGCGGGGATTCGTCGTTGAATTGTCGCTGATCGCTTCGCGGTTTTTGTCCCCTTCAACTAAGATTCCGGCAACCGAATGATTGCCGTCCAAGGTGCGAGTCGCGACCTCCGTGATGAAGAACTGTGAATCGTTTGTGTCGTCCGCCGACTTTGCGTACGACAAGACACCCGTTCGGTTGTGTTGCAAGTCGACATGAAACTGGTCGTCGAAATCGCCGAGGCTTGATCCACCCGTTCCGTCTTGGTTCGTGATGTCACCACCTTGTATCACGAAGTTATTGACGATTCGGTGGAACGGGATGTTGGCGTAATCACCCGACTCGGCCAATGCAATCAGACGAGACGAAGGTCGCGGCGCACGTTGCTCGAACAACTGGAGATTCATCTTTCCCCATCCCGCAACATCAATGACCATGCTGCGATTGTTCTGTAGCAACGTCGGCGACACAAAACCTGGATCACTGCTCGAGACCGTATAAGTCAAGGCCCCGCCGCCAGGATCGTAACCATCAAGGGTTATGTGCAACGGCGATCCGCCCAACAGCGTCACGATCTCGTCGCCATCCGCATCGACATCGCTGGAGTTCTTGTCGCCGTCGTCGATCGGCGCGATAAATGGTTGGTCGGAAGAAGGAATGGCAACGCCGCTGCGTTGTGCGAGTGTCGCCAATGATTGTTCACCCTCGAGTCGCGAGCCGTCCGGGAACTCCCAAGTCGGAAAGCTGTTGATCGCAACACCGCTCGGATTCAAGGTCGTGTCCGTACCATCGCCGGCAGCGTTCAACGTGACAGGATTGTCAAGATTTGTCACTTCGATGAACGGCAGGAAATCGCCGCCGTCTTCGAACAGTTCCTTCTGGGCCGTGCAGTGCGGACACCAGGCAGCCCCGTAGAAGCGAGTGCCCGAGTCGGCAAGAGCTTGCGCGAATGCCACTAAGTCCTGTGCGGCTTCGCCTTCGGCAACAATCACCCCCTCGCCTTCGGCGACCGGCAAAACCGTCTCGACCGAGCTGTACTCTCCATGCAGCTCTAGCATTGGCGGATCTTGCAGTGCGACGTGGAGGTCCGCGGCCAGCATGACTCGCGATTCCATAACCTCAAAATGTCGCATCGCTCGTTGACGCTTCTGCTGGCGTCGACGGAAAATGCGTTGAAGAGTAGTGCGAAGAGAGAGGCGGTCACTTTGCATCATCGTGTCCTCGGTTCCCCAAAATGAAGAGTTGGTCAATTTCTATCTTTCAGACTACGCACGCTGGCGAGATTATCCGTATCCTCTGTGCCTGTCATGCTTTAACGCCATTATCAGGACGATTCACGGGGTCAAAACTTCCGTTCCGGCGTCCACCGCTAAGTTCCTAGAGCCGAAACGCAGTCCGACTGTCACGATAGTACGGCAAGCTTTTGACGTCCTATCCGGCCTCCAAGTTCCCGCTGGTGGCTAGTTGCTGTCCGGCCCATGGCTAAAGCAAAACAAGGGCCAATCGCATAATCCTGGAGAAAATGGGTCCCTGCGCTGTCGAGTGGGCACCAGATGTGGCCAAAACACAACATAAGTTGTGCGTAATCCACAACGTTTATCCCAGAGAGCAGGATCGCGTTCGTGGCACGCCACGCGACGACTCGCTAGAATCGTCACCACACTAGAACGTCCCGCGTTCTCACACCTGCCCTTTAACTCGCGCGAGCACTTGAACCAATGTCAGATAGCACCGAAGATTCAGCCAAAACGTCCGCCGCACGCCCCTGGTACCAACGCATTGGCCCCGGTGTGATCACGGCCTGCGTGGTAATCGGGCCCGGGAGTATCTTGTCGAGTTCGCAGGTCGGCGCAGCGAACGGCTTTGCATTGATCTGGGTCGTCGTACTGGCCGTCGGTTTCATGATGATCTACATGACACTCGGAGCCCGGCTTGGCGTTGTGGCCAATCAGTCGCCGGCCACGCTCTTGACTGAGCGTGTCGGACGATGGCTCGCGGCGTTGATTGGAATCGGCGTCTTCTTTATCTCGGCGGCATTTCAATTCGGAAACAACATCGGCGTCCACGCGGCCTTCAAAGAGTATGAAGGCTACATCACCAAAGTCCCGTTGATGCAGGTCGACTATGTCGTGGTACTGTTCAACATGTTGGCCATCTTCTTTGTGTTTGGATTTCGAAATCTCTACCGCGCGATCGAGCGACTGATGATGGTGTTTGTCGGCATGATGCTGCTTTCGTTCGCCGTCAATTTGCTCTTTGCTAAGCCTTCGCCGACCGAGTTTCTCGCCGGATTTGTGCCGACACCAGGAAGCATCTTCGCATTGGACGACCCGTTTTTTCTGCTCGCACTAGTCGGAACAACATTTGTTATCACAGCGGCATACAACCAGGCATATCTCGTACAACAGAAAGGTTGGGAAAAAGCAGATCTCAAAGATGGACTCGTCGATGCACGAATCGGCTCCGTGATCATGGGATTGATCACCGTCATCTTGATGTCAACAGCTGCTGCAGCGCTCCGCGGAGACGAACTGAAAAACGTCAGCGACGTTGCTGCCGGATTGCGCCCTGCGTTTGGCGATTGGGGTCACACGCTCTTTTGCCTCGGACTCTTTTCTGCCGCCTATTCGTCATTCCTTGTCAATTCGATGATCGGAGGTTTCATCCTTGCGGATGGACTAGGCTTGGGAAGTAAGCCAACTGATCTTGGCCCCAAGGTCGCCACAACCACTGTCTTGCTGACCGGAATGGTGGTGGCTTTGCTCGTCTTGAAAGCCAACTTCAATCCGGTTCCAGCAGTCATCGCAGCACAAGCGGTTACGGTGATCGCCGCGCCGCTAGTCGCCGGCGCTTTGTGGTGGTTGACAAATCGAGTCGACATCATGGGCTCAGATCGCAACTCGCCGACGGTGAACGTCCTGGCCGGGGTCGGGTTCGTTTTGCTTCTCGCGATGGCAGGCTATACAGCTCTTGTAAAGATCCCCGCGAAAATACAAAGTTTTCGGGAGCCCAAGCCGCCCTCCGCTTTGCGACAACCGGTGGAGCTTCCACTCGGCACTATCGGAATCGTCCGCGCAGTCAAACCTTAGCATAAAACATTCGTCAGCCATTAACGCGGCGACTCCGTAGCAGCTCATCCAGAATTCAGCGCCGCTCGTCATTGGACGAGCCACGCTGACGATCATAGAAGGATTGGTCCGACTCGCTTTTTCAACCAATAAGGACCGCCTTACCCGTTCTTGGAAGCCTTCTTGCGATGCTTCGGCTTGGACTTGTTGAAGGAGCGCTTGCCGTCTTGAAAACGAACCGGGCGGGGCCGTGAATCTTCCTGTCGCGAGATGCGTAGCTTGCGCCCCGCAATCGTGACGTCCTGTAGAGCCTCCAGCTTCTCGCGCGAGAATCCCTGTGGCAGATCCACCGTACTAAAGCGGTCGAATATTTTGATCTTGCCGATCGATTCACTTCCGATGCCCACTTCGTTCGCGATGGCGCCAACGATGTTACCGGGCTGGACGTTATGGCTTCGCCCTACTTCGATTCGATAGGTTTCCATTCCAACGTCACTACGACGAGGACCGGACTTGCGATCGCTCTGATACTCGCGTCGCTGTGATCGCTGGTCGTTTGATCCCTGACGAGAATCATTCGCAAAGTTCGTTTGCTTTATCTCACCTTTGACGAGCAGTGGCGTCTCTTCATTGGCAAGCAGTGCCAACGAAGCGGCAATTAGCTCCAACGGCACGTCGTTTTCTCGTTGATAATGATCGACAATCGCTTGAAATGTCTCGATATCCTTGTGTGCGAGCCCGTGCGTGATGCGCTCATGAAATCTTGCAACGCGTTGTTTATTGATGGAACGATTCGATGGAAGTTCCATCGGTTCGATCGTTTGTCGTGTCGCTTGCTCCAGCCGCTTGAGCAGACGACGCTCGCGTGGATGCACAAACAAAATCGCTTCGCCGCTGCGCCCAGCGCGCCCCGTACGACCGATTCGATGTACGTACGCTTCACTGTCGAACGGCAAGTCATAGTTAACAACATGGCTGATACGCTGTACATCCAAGCCGCGAGCGGCGACGTCGGTGGCTACGATGATATCGACTTTACCCGACCGCAGACTGTCAACGATTCGTTCACGCTGCTTCTGTGCTATGTCACCGTTCAACGCAGCCGTCTTCAAGCCCGCTTGCGCGAGAAACTCAGCCAACGGCTCGGTCGTGGCACGTGTCTTCACAAAGACTAAAACACCATCAATCGGTTCTGCCTCGAGAACTCGCGCCAAGGCCGCCTGTTTTTGATGGGGAGCGGCGACAATGTAACGTTGGTTCACGGTATCGGCAGTCGCCGTCTTCTGCGCGATTGTGATTTCGGCGGGATTCTTGAGATGCTTTTGCGCAATCTGTCGAATGGGTCTCGGAATGGTGGCCGAGAACAAAGCCATCTGCCGCTTATCGGGAGCCTGTGTCAGAACCCAGTCGACGTCGTCCGCAAAACCCATACGCAACATCTCGTCGGCTTCGTCCAACACGAGACACTGCAGATCGTCGAGCTTTAGTGAACCCCTTCGCATGTGGTCCATAACGCGACCGGGTGTGCCAACGACAACATGAGCGCCGCGATGCAACTGCCGGAATTGAACTTGGTAGTCCTGGCCACCGTAGATCGGCACAACTCGCAAACCACGCATGCCCTTGGCGTACGTCTCGAACGCTTCCGCAACTTGAATCGCCAGTTCACGTGTCGGCGTGAGGACGAGTATTTGCGGTTGTTTCTTAAACAGATCGATCCGTTGGAGCAATGGCAGCGCAAAGGCTGCGGTCTTGCCGGTGCCCGTTTGCGCCTGGCCGAGAACGTCGCGTCCCTCCAATAACAAAGGGATCGTCTGAGCTTGGATTGGCGTTGGCGTCGTGTATCGAGAGCTCTCGATGGCCTTCATGACCGCATCGCCAAGACCAAGCGAACGGAAGCCATTCTCGGCTGCCTGGGAAGCGGATTCGCGTTCGGGCGATTGGCCCGCCTCATTCGTTTCGTCTGACACAACTTCTACATCTGACTGGGACATGTGTTTTCCTGAATCTTCTTGATAGACCGTTTGAACAGACGACTGCCGCAGAAGGTCGTCGAGTGGAACATCTAGTCCCGAAGGATCCGGATCACAAATCCGAAATCCTCTTTTATTCAAATGAGGTAGTACCGGTGGACATCGCGGACGAACAACGGTGTAAGCCTTGGCTATCGTCTCAATGACAGGCGCTAACCCGGCAACCTTTGCTGCCATAGCCGCTTACAAAACATGATCGAACGCGTCAGGTACTGTTCAGGAATCGGCGGGCTAAAATCGGCGCGCCCAACGAGGTAGAGATCTGAATCTGGCCGGAAGTGAATCAATCACTGCCATTAACTTAGCGGAAGATCAGAATCTACGCGAGGGCACGCGTGTACACTGCCTGCGAATCGGCAAATCGCACTAAAACGCAATGTTGTACGAAGTGAAGACGCCTTCCCGGTCAAAGCGAGGATCGTCCGAGAGCGTGAAGGTAGCAAGCGTTTCGAAGTATGACCGCGATCCTGTCTTGCGCAGGTAGCGGAGTCCGAATCCGGTGACGGCAATGCCGTCTGGCGACTCGAATGCCACCTCAGGGATAAGTGATTCGTCCTCATTATGCCGAAAGAGTTGAACGCCAAGGGAGACGCCGAAATTCCTCACAGCCAGCGACCCGACGGAAATGCGAATGAGCGGATTGGTCTCGAAGGCCGTTCGAAGCCGATTCAGATTTCCACCGCTGATTGGATTCCAACCGGCAGACTTATAGAACACGTTGCAATAGTAAACGGCCTCTTCGACTCCAACTGGGTTGTGGTGAAAGTACTGCGAGCGATTAGCCTCGACCGTGAACAGTTGGCCGTTGCCACGCCCACTCTCGTCGCCCCACTTCAATAGAGCTCTTGCTGTTAACGACGCGGGGCCGAAGAACTTGGTTCCGCTGACCGCGGCGAAATGCGAATCGCGGCTCGAGTCGAAGTCATGATCAACAAACGCGTACGTGCCTTCGTAGAAATTGCCTCGGTGGTCGGCGGAAGCATGAACGCCGTAAAGCGAGCCGCCCGCGTTGGCGAAGGCATCAACATCGTTGGCCCCATAGATCATCTGAACATTCAAATTACTCAAGTGGCCAGCGTAGATCGTGTTTTTGCTAAGAACGATTCCTAGAATCTCGTCGTTCATTAGCAACGAGTTGTGCATGGCAAACGGAAACTTTCCGGCGACGACGTTGTAGTCCATGACGGCAAACGGATCGAGGTAAGCGCCGAAGATGCTGTGCAATTCACCCTCGAACCAATAACGTTGCGGCTCGCTCGTCGCGTTGCTAATGTAGCCATCGGGATTACTGAACTGATAGTAGGAACCGCCGGAATTGCCATCGCCCAACGGCCGCAACTGTACGTGGAAACGTTCCGTGCCCGTCAGTTGCATGTCTAGGTCGATGCGAAGTTGATGACCAACCACATCTTGACGCTGGCTGTTCTCTTCGAGCGCAAACGCGAACAACGAGTAGCCACCATAACCGACGAACCGCGGGTCCCAGGCGTATGCGTTGTCGCCAAACCACTTCCCATGAGCGAACACTGGATTAGTGCCCGAAAATTCCGAATAAGCCGTCCACGGTTTTGGCTCGACCCAATCCTCCGGTAAGCGAAGATGCTCGTAATGGACATCACTCGCAATCGCCGGCCAGTTCAAATGGTCTCCCTCTGGAGCATAGAGGTAAGATCCACCATGATTCCAAAGTTCCGCCGCTAGTGGCGGCAAGGGATCACGCTCAGCGGCATAGGGGTCAGGAGGCAATGCGGGAAAGTCGCTTGGCGATGGCGACGCGGAGGACTCGACGGGTGGCGGGATTCTCTCAGGCTGAAAGTTTAGCGCGCGACGAGCGAGAGTCGCCTGTGTGGCGTTCGTGGTCGTCGGCAGTTGCCACTGGGCGCGCGCTTCCTCTACTTTGTCAGTTGCCACAAAGGCAACCGCCGCAAAGAGACACCAAGTTCTCAGGCTCCGAAGACTCACGCGATCTGAAGTTCCTGTCTACCAAACACGAATGACCGACTCGTACTCGTCTAGTACAACGATCTCCAAGAGATGTTTCAAATGGGGAACACCTATGTGGTCAAGCAGCGTTGGTGGAAGATGTCTGAAGTTGAGCTTGACGCTGACGGTGTAGGGTCCGGGACAATTGGGCAACCGTATCGGGTAGTTCTGTCCAATAGTCCGTAACGGCGGAATGCTTGCCTTGGCTATCCGAAAATCACTGGCTCGACCGAATAAGATGGCAGGTTGCGTTTGCGGTCGGAGTACGGTCGTCGGCGAAAGGTGCCGATTCACCGAAACCACCACCGTTCGGTCCGCTCCCTTGTTGGTGAGCGCGGTAAACTTATTCTGAAAGTTCAGCAAATACTTGTCGAGCGGCAACTTGCCGGTAACAACGTCGTGGCTGTGATCGTCAAGCAGATCGCGATTATGATCTAAGCCGCCCGACGCAAAAACTAGTTGTCCGTCGGGGCCAACGACTTCGACCGATACCCACACCTGACGTTCTGCCGTGAATCCTGTCGGGAAGCTGTGCCCAGCGATAAGGCTTTGAACATCGACGCCAATCGTCATCCGATCACCACGCGCAGCACGTTCGGGATGAACGACACAGAGCCTTGCGGCGTTTCCTAACAACTCGTAGCGCTTCTCATCCGCCTTTCGAAGTGAGTGGCGATTCTTACGCCTCAACTCTTCAAGCGTCTTGACCTGATAAGGCGTCAATTTGGAATCGTCTCGGTAGTCGACTTCGTACATCCAATCCAGTTTGAACGGAAACTCGGTATCAGGGAGCAGCGAATAGTCGGGCCCGGCGAATGTATGATCTGACATTGGGCGAAGGGGCATACTCTCGACCGGCACACCGGGCACGACGGCTGCAGGCCCCCACGGTCGATCTTTGTCTGCAATTGGAATACCTTGCACTGGCCCCATATGACAGTTCTGGCAGGTGATGCCTTGCTTCGCGGCAGGACTGTTCTGCCATTCCGAAAATGCTTCTTCGTTGCGCACACCATTGGGAGTGGTAACGTCATGGCAATCGCCACAGAACTGCGAACTCTTGATAAATGGGAAGCCCACAGACCCGTGCGACGCCTCAGCCGACACCGCGCCATCGAACGGTCCAAACATGCACACTTCGAACAAGTCACCCGGTTCAGCAACAAGCCGCCCATTATTCTTGTATTGGGGATGCGTTCGACGGTGGCAAACGACACAAGTCACACTCTCCAATGCAATCCTTGATCGATGGATATTCCGCCGCGATCCGTTCTCACCCAGAGCCGTTCCGACGGGTGTGTGGCAACGAGTGCAGAACGTGCCAATCGTTCCCCCGGTCCTTTCAATCAACGTCAAGTTGAACGCTTCGAAGACGGGACTGTTCTGTGCGTAGGCGTGCATCGAGCGAGACCATTGATCGTATTGCCGCTCGTGGCATGGTTGGCACTGCTTCGCCGAAGGAAAATCGACTTCCATCAAGGGGCGAATGTTGCACTGGTCGGGCAAGATATACTCCAGCGCTCCATTTCTAATCCAACGATGAACGATTTCTAGCTGGCCGGCAGTTAGCCATTCATGGCGATCCTCCGGCATCATCGGTTCGTCAGGGTGCGGGGAATCAGCTTCCGCCAGGACATTCCAGGCGACGTACTCCCAAAACACGGACTCGCTCGGGTTACCAGGACTAATGACAGGCTCCCCGTTCTTGGTCTTCCCGGCAACGAGTCCCTGATAATTAGAAATGTCCGTTCGCTCCTTAATATCAGCACGATGGCAGCCGACACACTTTCGTTCGATCATGATCTTCACTTCGAGCCAATCCGGGTCGAAGGGATTGGGAACGGGAGTGACCACGTGTGGCGCAGCCGAAATCGGTGTTTGAGTCTTCCCGGCAACAATGAAGACACCTGCCACAATTCCCATTGTGACGAGCGCTAATAGACGTAGTAGCAGAGGCTTGCGTTGCACGAACAAACGACTCCATTCACGAACCGACCCGAGGCTCAATTTTCAATTCGTTTTCTGGCCACATCCGTCTTGTGACTTTTGCCCGACTTGAGTATCGCGCATCCCGCGCGCAGCAATTACACCAGTTCTAGTTATCGAATTCGAGCAGCCGCATTGTTTGGTCAATCCAACCGCCAATATCGTGGTGTTCGATGCATTCGGTTCACGTGCGCGAGACTAACCCCTACAGGCGGAAACGACGCATGCTGCCGCGAATTAGATGCCTTCGCCTGCATTTACCATTACGCAAAGATTGACATTGCGGATTGTAAGCATTGAACCGATGCGCGAAGATGCGTTGCACTCGGCTAAAGCGGCCGTCGAGCCAAGCTGAACGACTGGCCAGTCGGGCCTTTCGAGCCTTGCTTAGCAAGGAACACGGCAATCGCGGTGACTTCTTCTGGTGCCTTCACCCACTCGCCAGGGATCGTCGGATGCGGCGAATCCGGTTGAAACACGGCCGCCGTCAGTTCGGTGGCAACGGGACCAGGTACGAGTTCATTCACCGCAATCTTGTCCGCCGCCAGTTCCATCGACATGCAACGCGTCAGCATCCAAACGCCAGCCTTGGCCGCGTTGTACGAACTATTGCCAACGCGAGGCTGGTGCCCCATCCCCGAGCCAACATTAATGATCGTTCCGCCACCAGCTTCGCGAAGATGCGGCAGTACCGTACGGCTGAAGAAATAGGTCCCCATCAGATTCAATTCGATCACGTCTCGCCACGCGTTCGGATCATCTTCACCAACGACCGTCCGTTCCTCGCCGCCGCCCGCATTGTTGACAAGGATGTCGATACGTCCCAGCTGTGCTATGGCAACATCGACCGCCGCCTCGACGGAAGCCAGATCGGTGACATCACATTGCGCGACCGCGACTCGCCGCCCGAACGCGCGCAATTCAGCTGCGACGGAATCTAACTGAGATCGCGTGCGCGCTGCGAGACAAATATCTGCCCCTTCGCAAGCATAAGCGATCGCGATCGCGCGACCAATTCCGCGCCCGGCGCCGGTGACGATTGCGGTCTTTCCGAACAACTCTCCTAAACTCTCACTCATCCGGGATTGCGTCCGAATGTCATGATCGTGATATCGTCGTTCTGTGGTCGGCCATTCGCGTGCTTTCGCACATCCTTGAACAGTGCTTTGCCGAGCTCTTCAGCCTTCCTCGGGCCGTTTTTGACGAAATTCAGAAGGCGTTCTTCGCCGTACAACTCGTCCTCATAGTTCATCGCCTCGTCGACGCCATCGGTAAAGAATACAACCAAATCGCCGGGATTCAGCTGTTTCGTCTCTGACTCGAAGGGATATTCCTCGACGACCCCGATCGGCGGTCCGACAAGCTCTTCGTCAAACAACTCGATCGAGCCGTCAGCACGATGAATGATCGGTGACATGTGTCCGCCATTCGACAGCTGAATCTTGTGTGTCTCGGGATCAACGACGGCCAGCAGATAGGTGACAAAACGGCCCTCCACAGCACTATCACACATGTGGTCATTGATGGCACACATCGCTTCTTCGATGTCCTTCAGGTGGCGAATCGTACTCTGGACGCAGCTTGACATTCGCGACATGATCAATGCACCCGGAACTCCTTTCCCCGCGATGTCGCCAAACGACAAGATGACTTTGCCGTCGGGCAACGGAAAGACGTCGAAGTAGTCGCCGCCAACTGCTTGAGCTGAATCGTAGGAAGCATAGAACTCGTAGTCGCCCACTGACGGAAACTCCGTCGGCAGCAATGCACGTTGCACTGTCTTCGCAATCTCTAGTTCGCCGTCTTGCTTAATCTTTTGGGCATACGACTGCATGAGCCTCGCACTCTCATAAGACAAAGCCGCTTGACCGGCGACAGTCATTAGGATCTCCAAGTCTTCCTGCCCAAACTGGCCAAGCGGATTCTGCGAGTCGATACTCAGGACACCAAGCGGTTCTCCGTCTAGGGCAAGCAACGGCACACACATCATGGATCGAATCTTCAAGTCGGCAATCGATTGGCTCCCGCTGAACTCGCCGTCCATCGATGCATCGGCCGACATCAAACCGCATTTGTCCGTCAGGACCTTGTTGATGATCGTGCGACTGAGACGCACGGTCGCATCCTCGCCCTCACGACGATGCTTCATGGCCTTCGGAACCATCTCACCCTTTTCGTCCTTCAGCAAGATGCAACCGCGATCTGCATAGGTGAAGATACTGAACAAAGTATCAAGTATCTTCGGAAGCAGGGCGTCGAGATCGACCTCACCTGCCAAACTGTTGCTGATCTCGAGAACGGCCTTCAGCTTGGCTTCGGGGTTCGTATCCAAGACACCGAAGCGCCCTTGATTCGCCATTTGCCCCGTGATGTTCGTATCTTCTTCCGTATCGTCATCGAGAGAGATCGTTCCGAACATCGCTCCTTCAACGGTAGCCGCGGATGCTGCAGGTGCGGGTGCCGCCGGCTGAGGGGTTGGTGCCGGCGCAGGGGCCGCGACCGGTGCCGGAGTTGCAACCGGCGCGGCGACGGGGACAGCCTCTGGATGTTCAAATTTTGATACCGCATCGCCGAACTGAATCATGTCGTTGTGATTCAACTTGACGCGAGTTGTAACTTGCTGCTTATTGAGAAACGTCCCGTTACGGCTGCCAGTATCCTCGAGAAAGAATTCAGCATTTTCACCAATGATTGACGCGTGCTTTCCGGAGACGCTCGCCTGCACGATCTCGATCGCACAGTCGGGATGCCGACCGACTAAGTTCGGGCCAGGTTGCAAGTCATACGACGTTTTCTTTCCTTGCTCGACGACGATAAGCGATGCCATAATCTTGCTCCGATACTCATTACGATGAATTGTTGCCTTCAGGGAAGGCATAGGATTAAAGAAATCGAATAAGTTAAATATGGTAACGCAATCGAGCCATTGCCCTCAAGTCGGGGGAAAAGGATTGTCGCTGATATTTGAATCTACTGGCGTGTTACTCCGCATCCACTACCTTGGCTTGGCCGCCGGCTCACCTTCAAGCGTCTCTTTCCATTGCTGGATCAACTGCAACGCATCGATGGGCGTGAGGGCGTTCACATCAGCTGCACGAATCTCGTCCATGAGCGGATGTTCCATTGGTGCAAAGAGTGTCAGTTGGATGTCGCCGCCGCGTTGCTTCTTGTTGCTTTTTGCAATCTTGGCTCGACCGTCGGTATCTAGATGTTCGGATTCCAACTGGTTCAGGATCTGTTTGGCTCGTTCGTTCACTTCGCGTGGTACTCCGGCCAGTCGCGCCACATGAATGCCATAGCTTTTATCGGCGGAGCCCTCGATGATCTTATGGAGGAAGACGACGTTGTCGTCCCATTCCTTTACCGAAACGTTTAGGTTTCGGACACCGCCCAAGGTGTTTTGAAGGTCGGTCAGCTCATGATAGTGAGTAGCAAATAGTGTGCGGCAGCCAATTTGGTCATGGATATGTTCGACAATCGCCCAGGCAAGCGAAACGCCGTCGTAGGTGCTCGTGCCGCGACCGATCTCGTCGAGGATCACGAGGCTTCGATTCGTGGCCGTGTTCAGAATGCGAGCCGTCTCCGTCATCTCGACCATGAATGTACTTCGACCTCGCGACAGCTCGTCACTGGCACCGACGCGTGCGAAGATGCGATCGGCGATTCCGATCGTGGCTTCGCGAGCGGGTACGAAGCTTCCCATTTGCGCCATTAGAGTAAGCAACGCAACTTGACGGATGTATGTACTTTTCCCGGCCATGTTTGGCCCGGTGATCAGCAAGATCATTCCGTCATCGACGGTGGCGAGTGTGTCGTTGGGTACGAACGTCCCTTGCGGCTCGCTGATGTCGAGCACCGGATGGCGACCATCGACGATGTGCAACACAGGCTCGTCAACCGGTTTCGGTCGGCAGTAACCTCGTTCACGCGCTAGTTCGGCGAACGAACACAGCACATCCAATTGCGCCAGCACGTCGGCGGTCGCTCGGAGTCGGCGGCTCGATGCGTGAACTAACTCGCGAACTTCGAGAAACAACTCAAACTCAAGATCCTTCGCCTTGTCATCCGCCGAAAGAACTTTCTCTTCGTACTCCTTCAATTCTGGCGTGATGTAGCGTTCGGCGTTCTTGAGGGTTTGTTTCCGAATGAAGAAGTCAGGAGCCTTATCGCGATGTGTGTTACTCAATTCGATGTAGTAGCCGAAGACCTTGTTGAAGCCAATCTTCAAGTTCGGAATGTTCGCCTCTTCAGAGATCCTCGCTTGATACTGAGCGATCCATTGCTTTCCGCCCACCGCCAACTGACGAAGTTCATCCAATTCCGCGTTGAATCCATCGCGAATGAAACCGCCATCACGAGAGGTTAACGGACAATCATCGACCAACGCGGTTTCGACTTTGCTGCGAACGTCTGGACAGAGATCCAATTCGACCTCAAGTTTCTGAAGCAGCAAGCTCTTACGCGCCGTTAGCTTCGCCTTGACCTTTGGCAAACTGGCGAGTGTGCGACCGATGAAGCGGATATCGCGGGGACTGCATCGCCCCGTCGTCACTCGAGCCAGTAAGCGTTCGATGTCGTAGACATCACGCAATTGCTCGCGCAATTCGCGTCGTAATACTCCCTCGGCAATCAGCTCTTCGACGGAGTCGAGCCGCTCGTCAATCTCGTCGCAACCGGTCAGCGGGCTGGCAACCCACTCGGCCAACATCCGCGAGCCCATCGCCGTGACCGTCCGATCGAGAACTGCCAACAGCGAACCGTCCCGACGCCCTTCGCGCATCGTGCGAGTGATTTCAAGACTGCGGCGTGTCGCCTCATCGATCTCCAACGAACGACCGACACGATAGGGGATCAAGCGATCGATATGGTCAAGCGAGGTCTTCTGAGTTTCACAAAGATATCCCAATACGGCGCCAGCTGCTCGAATGGCGGAGGAATCTGTTTCACCGAAACCAAAACCTTCCAAGCCGCGCGATCCGAATTGCTTACTCAAGCCATCATTGGCTGAGTCGAACGAAAACGCCCACGGAGGGCGTTTCGTGACGAGCATCGAATCGTGCAGATAATCCGGCAGCGGCTCGTCGCCCTCGCTGACCAGACATTCAGATGGGCCGATGCGAGCGAGCTGGTCGGCGAGTTGCTCATTACGAAACACGGCGGCGTGAAAGCGTCCGGTGGAAAGCTCCGCCCAAGCGATGCCAACTTCGCCCTCCCGTTTCTTCCCGCCGGGCACAACCGCTGCGAGGTAGTTGCTTTCGCGTGGATCAAGCAACGCGTCGTCGGTCAACGTTCCCGGTGTAACGACGCGCGTGATTTCGCGTTTGACTAAGCCCTTCGCTTGCTTCGGATCTTCCACTTGTTCGCAGACCGCGGCACGGTAGCCAGCCGCGATGATCTTGGCGAGATAGCCGTCCAGTTGATGGTACGGAAAGCCCGCCATCGGTATCGGATTCTCGCCCTTGTCGCGACTGGTCAGCGTCAGCCCCAGCACGCGCGCAGCATTCTTCGCATCTTCATGAAACAGCTCATAGAAGTCGCCCATCCGAAACAGCAGTAAGGCATCGCCGGCGACTTCCTTGGCATCGTGATACTGTTGCATCATCGGTGATATAGCCATAGCCGGGCATGGTATCAGGGAGCCGAGTAGAAAGGGAGTGGGGCGGCGAGGAGATGGCAAGAATTAGATCTCGCGAAGGACCACGATTTTCATTCCTTCATCATCGCTCGAAATTACTTCCACGACATGACTTCAATGTCCAGATCGCGAAACAAAGCAGCGACATCAGAATCGACCAGACTGGGGACTCTCTCTCGCGGAGCGACCGGTCCCCAACGGTAGTATTTCCACTCGGCATTCAGTGCAAGGTGAACGCCATATACATGAGAAAGATCGTACGCATTACGAAGACTCTCGGAAAAACTGAAATCGCATTGATCGGGAACATCACTTCAGCTGCCTACTCGGGATCGGCCGAGTAGGCGGACCTGGTCACGCCAGCTTGAGTGAGACGGGGGACAAACAGCAATCGTGGCGACGAAACTCTTGATCATGCGAAGATATCCGCAGCTTGCGATCATTGAAGGATGGGAGTCAGGTAGTATCCGTTGATGGGCTCTCCGGTATCAGAGGCCCAGGCCCCATCGGGAGCTAACTCGCCACTTGCCTCCAGCGAGAATGAAATGTCGACTTTGGTGCCAAGCTGGAGCACAGGCTTGCCGTGTTCATCGAGGAGGAAACCCTTGAATGGGAATTTGGCTTCGATCTGATGTCCATCAGAAGACACGACCGCATTGGCGATCCCGCGCACAACTGGGCCTTTGTCACGAACGAACGTAATCGTGTCGTCGGCGTGATAGACCCACTGTGTGTAGTGATCGTAAGTGCCGGGGAGGACTCGCATGAAACCCGCCGGGTAGGGTCCGTCGTGCCCCGCGCGGTACTTTTCTAGCGACTGATCGAGAAACGCTTGGGCCAACTCTTTCTGATCGAGCGCTCCGTGATTGAGATAGCAAGCGGTGTTGAGTTCGCCGTCGTAAAACTCCACTTCCGCGTTCACATCATAGCCGCGTGTTGTCGGATAGTACCCACCTTCGCCGATCCAATAGCCCGTCTTGTCGTCGTTATCAACATCGATTGTGACAATCACATAGTAGCGTCCTGCCTGTCCGTCGGCGGATCGCTGCGTATTCGCGATCACACCCTTCGATCGCAAGTAGACATAAAGATTGTCGGCATCGTGCGCGACTTTGTACTCGAGCAGATCGACATCGGGATGGTTAACGAGCCGAGGCGTATCGTCGCGTTCGATGTGATCCGTGTCGTGTGTATCCCCCACGGGATCAGTGTATGATGCGACCGATCGCCAATCTTTCATGTTGCCGTCGATAGTGATCTTGTTAACGGCGTCGTTAACTGTCGTCACTCCAAGCTGTTCGTCGAACCAGTTTGCAAGAGTCTCGACCTCTTCGTGAATCGTCGGCCAGGGGTGGCCGCCTCGCAACTTGACAATCAATTGGGCCGAGACATCTTTCTCTTGCAACGCAGCTAACATCGTTCGCGACTGCTGAATCGGAACGAGAGCGTCGGCCGTACCGTGAAACAACAGAAACGGCGGCGTATTCTCGGTCACGAGACGCGCGGGTGAAATCGCGACGATACGATCTCGAATTTGGTCATCACTCAGACCTTCGAATCCGTCTCGAAAGGCCAATCGCTTTAGTATCGCCCCGAAGCCCGGATCGTTTTTGGGGTCAATCTCACGACCTCCATAGTTCAAGAAGTCCGTTGGGGGGAAGAAGACACCTGCGGCCATCACCGACGCGCTGTCTTGGGAAGATTCCGGCGTCGAGCGTCCATTCGCAACGGCTACGAGCGAGGCAAGATGTCCACCGGCAGATGCGCCGACAAGGCCCAACTGGTTAGGGGCGATCTTGTAATCGCTAGCGTGTTGCTTGACCCATTGAATTCCCTGTTCAACATTCGAAACCATTTCGGACACTGTGAATTTAGTGACTGATCCCGGCCTGATCGCGAACACAGTGTAACCGTGATCGCAAAAGATGTTAAAAATATCGGCCCGCTGGTGATCTCGAAGCTTGCCACGATCCGAATACCACGCGCCGCTAATGACGTCGACAATCGCGTGCCCATTACGTTTACCCGTCGGCGTGAAAATGTCCATCAACAGGCCCACTCCATGAACCTCGTTGTAGACCACGTTTGTCTGTTGTCGATGCACACCTTCTGTCTCGATGGCCTGGCTCGTCCTGATTGAGAAAATCGTCGCGAATAGAATCGCTAGACAACTCGCCGCCACTGCTTGCCGAATAGCCTTGCCGCTGCGATCAACGAAGCACATTCGCTTCTCCTTATTGTTGCCGATCAGGTTGTGGACTTTCAGCGACAAGGCTCAATGCCTGTTCGATATAAATCTCACCGGTCATCTCGCCCAACGATGTTCGCGAAACATAATCGTAACGGGGAAAGCTGTTGTAATCGACTTTCGTGAGGATGTAGCCAAACGCATCATTGGTTAGCCCAAACAGCAGATTGTGTTCCCCTCGCATCTTGCGCTTCAGATAGAATCCGATGTTCGGCAATGCCTCGCCTGGGATCGTCAGGATCTGGGCGTTCCCGAGATTGACGAGATTGACACGTGTGGTAACGCTGCGGTCGTGGTTGTGTGAATAACGCAACGGCGAATGCAAGACAACGTCCCACAATGCGTCCGACTCAACGGGGAAACGCACATCCACGGCTCGACAAAACAACCTTGGATCATGCTGCACCAGCTCGTGACTGACAAGTCGCAATGCTTCGTCGGCCATCAGGCGTCCGATCCGCAAGCACTCGTCCCACGTTCGATTGTCGTGCCAGTATCCGCGCATCGCGTCTTTCGGGCGATCGAGGTCACGATTGTCCGCCGTGATCACGCCGCCTTGGGCCCCGTTCATGAAGAGCGCCATCCCGCCAACTTTTTCTTGGACACGATCACACATTGGGCCGACGAGATCCGGGCTAAGAATACCCGCGTCGGCACCCAACACTTCGGGGTGAGTCGCGTAATTGACGAGTGTTGCAATTGGTTTGCCGGTGGGCGTCACGGCTTGGATCACGCTCATTCGTCGATCGTAGAGATCAGGAGCATAATAGTTATAGGCAATTCTGCCCCGAGCATCTCCAGTCGCAATGCGAATTGCCGCAAGATGTGAGTTGTCGATGGCAGCGTTAACGGCCTCGGCAGCCTTCGTGCAGACCGAATCGATGTAGGCGAGATCGCCCGTGGATTCGTTAGGTCGGCACAACGTTGCGGGCATTTACTCACAACGAATGACGGTGCATAACGAGTACGGAATCCCTCCGGCTTCAAACCGCAATTCACAGTAAAACGCAACGTGTCCATCTTGCGGCTTCGTTAGCGAACCGACATAGGTCTTGGAACTTGCGTCCAGACTTTGCGAGTTCCACGTTGAGTCACGAAAGTCTCGCGTGTCCGAGTGCGCTACCCACAGATTCGCAACCTGCGGCTTCGCCGTTGAGGTAACCGTCAACGAGAAATCGTCACCCGAATTCGCATGCTCCCAATTCAAGGTCGGCAATGGAGTCCTCGTTGCCGCATGCTGAAAGAACGCTGCGATCGTCGACAGCGTCAGTTCATGACCACCGTCCAGTCCGTGCCCCGCGTTAGGAATCTGCAACACATTCTTCGATCCCACCAAGTCATCCCAATACAGGCTCATCGCATCCGCAACCCAATACCGATCGTTCGTTCCATTGACCAATAGCTTGGGCAAATCCAATTGCTTGCGATAGGTGTACGGATCCATCATCCGCCGCAAGTGCGTGTCGCGAGGAGACTCGTCACCCTCTTTTATCAGGCCTTTGCTCGTATAGTCGATAATCTGCTCGCTGTACTTGCCCCACGCATCAAGCTGATGCCTCATCTGCGGACGGAAGTTGAGGACGTCGATTACCATTGGTGCCGTGGCGATAACGCGTTTGTCAGCCACTGCGGTTAACCAGCTAGTCCAGCCTCGCTTCGACGCCCCTGTGATGACGAAACCCTCGACCGGTGTCTTCCACTCCGCTTCGGCTAACTCTTCAACGGCGTCCATCGCCTTGACCGCGCTCTTTACCATCGGGAACAAGAGCGGCCAATTCTCATCGCCAGTTTCGAGATACTTTAGCCACGTATCGGTAATCAAGTCATCTTCCTTGCGCCCTTCAAACAGCGGTTGATTTGGCACTTGATGAATCGTTGCCACTCGCGCACCGCATAGTTGTGCCAATGCGATCGCGCGTTGCAAATCCCGCAGGCCAGGACGATTCCCGTTGCTACCACCGGTAACGAATAACAGCACATGATTGGGATGCCGCAATTGTTTCGGCTCACAAACGATCAAAGCGTGTTTCCAGACGATGCCCTGCCACTGCTGCGAGGTCAGGTCCAAGTCGTAGATCGTTCCTTGCTCGAGTTCTTGTCGACCATTTAGCTTCCATTTGAATACCTTATCTTCGCGCTGCACATAGTTGAATAACGCCTTAGGCACAGCGAGTTCAGGTTCTTCTGAAAACACAAGTGCATTGGAGAATCCGCAGAAGTAGGCACCAGCGCAAAGCAAACCGAGTGTTCGTAGAATCATTGCGTCTTCCTCGCGAAATGTTAGCCAAACGCCAGCATCGTATCAGGTCGAGGACCAGTGAGCGAACTGGAGGGAGTTTGAAGACACGCTGCTGCAATCGCTTCAGTGCCGATATATAATCCGCGCTCCAACTTAGACAGATTTGCCTTAAAGGAACTCTGATGACTGAACCTAGGAGCGAGCCGACTGACGCAGGGAAGCCAGTCGCAGAGCAAACTGATTCCACCGCCGTTCAAACAAGTCCGCTCGACCAGACGCCCGCGCAGATTGAGGACACGGAGAACTACATCGAAGCGTATCATGCCGTTGCGGAATGGATCCGGTTCGCTGATGCCAAAGCCGGTGTTGTGCTTACTGTTGGCGGAGCGTTGGCGGGCCTGCTGATTCCCAGTATCGCGCCGATCCTCCGCGAAGATCCAGGGAATCATCTCGTCGAGATGTGGCAGCCCACGGTGTTAACACTCTTCGCTCTGTTCATTTTGTTCCTCTTGTTGTCGGGCGTTGTCGCGTTCCTTTGTATCACGCCGTTTCGACATCGCGGGCGACATCCGGCGCTTGACGATTGCAAACATTTCCACCCTGCCGCGATCGCACATGCGTACGGGATCAATGAAGTGCAGAGGTTCATTCAAGATTGCGACGACGGTGGCACGAGCGGCTTTCGTGAAGAAGTTGTTGCCGCCTTGCTGTTCGATTCGCATATATCCAACGTCAAGTACCGGCGCGTCACTCGATCAATTCAGTTATTCGCAGTAAGTGCCTTCTTCGCGTTTCTGTACTTATTGGCGATTCAGTTGTAACGGCGAGATGAGACGCAGCACTTAGGCCAGTCGGCGGGAACCCGGCAGTTCGTTCGTAAACCCTGGAACGTAAGCGTTGTAGCATGGTCGGATGCTAACACGACGTCCAAACCTATCAGCCGCCAACAGCTCAGAAACTATTTTGGGGCCGATTCTGAAGGCTGTCACGAATCGAGTCCCGCCCTGTTTCGGATCACTCACTGAGTAGAGGAGCAGCGAGGAGGAACTGCGCTGCGTTCTCGTCCTCGGTAGAAATTTGACCAGATCTGTGAACAATGACACGCGACGTTTACCGCCAGTCGACGCGGTACTAGTCGACATGGAACTAGTCGACATGGAACTAGTCGACATGGAACTAGTCGACACAGTGCAATTCTCGACGATTCTTGCGATATGAAGGGATTCGTAGGCGTAGGTCCGTAGGCATGGCGCCACTTCAGAAGCGGCCGAGTTCAGTTGTCGAAGTCGCGATTCTGAATCGCGAAAAACAAGGCGGCCCAAGAAATAGGTAAGGTTCTGAAGTAGCGTGCCGGCGTTGGGCTCGGCTCCCAGCGTATGTCTCGGTAGTTTGAAGCCATTCTCGATTGTGGCTTTCATCCAACGATCACGCTTGAGACCGTAGGGCGTTTCTAGCGTACTGAGGAGGTAGCCGTACGTATGCATGAGTCCAGCGTGGTAAGCACGACCAAAGCGAATTTGTCTTTTGCATAGCGAACCGATCGCGGTGAGAATCTTCGGATCCACGATGGTCGCTCGTACGTTTTCATCAAAGTTCAGGCTGAGGCCCCAGTAGTCAAGCAACGAGGAGTCTGCATCTTCCTCGATTTGTTCTGACAGGAATGGGGCCTGGGCTCGAAACGCATCTTTGGTGATGCGTTTTGAGGCCGCGTTCGCGACGATCTCGCGCGAAATGCAGTCCAGCTGTTCGGAGGTGACCACTACTGCAACCGTGAGTAAGACTGAGAGCTGATCCACAATCTACACAGATTATTCACTGGCTACGGCCGCGGCTAGGCCGCTTGCCCAACGGTGCGTGCCAGTTGCGACCTATTCGGTTATGCTAGGCAACACAAATCAGTTACATGTTGGAGTCACTAATGCCTTGCCAATTAACTCGCCGCCAAGCACTTGCGGTCGCTGCCACGGCAGGCGCCACTTCGGCCTTCCCACCACGACAGGCCTGTGCCGGTCAATTCACGGGAAAAATCAAAAAGGCCGTCAAGTACCACATGGTGACCGACGACCTGTCGATTCGTGATAAGTTCAAAATACTGAAGGATCTAGGCTTTGATGGCGTCGAACCGCGGACTCGGGATAAGTTTGATCGCGCGGAGATGCTGAAGGCCAGTGAAGCGGTTGGCCTGCCGATTCATGGTGTCATCAACAGCTCGGCTCCAGATATCAAATCGGCGATTGAACTGGCTAAGTACTTTGGCGGTACGTCCGTCTTGGTCGTCGTCCCGACCGATGCGAAGGGCTCATACCTGGCGAATTACAAAGTACGGCAAGACATCATCCGTCGAGCGATCCCCGACGCCGAGAAACATGGCATCAAGATATTGATCGAGAACGTCTGGGCGTCGTTCCTAAACGAGCCGTTGAGCATGGCTCGGTTTGTTGACGAGTTGGACAGCCCAATGGTTGGTGTTTACTTCGACATTGGCAACAACATCCGCTGGGGCTATGCCGGGCATTGGATCGAAGTACTTGGGAAGCGAATTGGGAAGCTCGACGTCAAAGAATACGACCGCAAGCTGCAAAACAATGAGGGATTGCGGGCCGGCTTCAACACGGAAATCGGCGAAGGAAGCGTAGATTGGAAGCGGGTTCGTGAAGAGTTGAAGAAGATCGACTATTCGGGCTGGGCAACCGCGGAAGTCAAAGGCGGCGGACGCGAGAGACTAGCGGATATCGCCTCGCGCATGAATAATGTGTTGGATCTTTAAACATCAAGACAGAGGAGATCGTCACGATGACCGATATCACACGTCGTTCTTTTAACAGCGGAGCGGTTGGCTCGCTACTCACGCTTTCCTTGCTGGAAACGCTCTTCGATACCGATGCGTTCGCCGCTGAAGTGAAGCCGATTACAGCCAAGTGGCTCGGTGATTTGCACCAGATCGGGTTGGATGTAAAGGGAGAGAAGCTGACGCAAGTTGCCTGGCAACAAAAAGTTGAAGAGCTGTACAAGCAAGTGGATTTGCCTGAACTATTGAAGTTCATTGACTTCGAGAAGCTGACGGCGAATCTGAAGTTCCGTGATCGCGGCGAGCGAAGCCTTCGGCCAAAGTTCCCTGAAGTCGAAGGACTCCCCACCAGCTTGGTCTTCGGACATCAAGTTTTCGCCCTCCAAAAAGGACGATCTGTCGTCCCGCATGGCCATGATAATATGGCGACCGCATTCTTGGTCTTGCAAGGCGATTTTCACGGTCGACACTACGACCGCTTGGAAGATGAGAAGGATCATATCATCGTCAAGCCAACGATCGACGGCGAGTTCAGCGTCGGCGAGTGTTCGTCCATCTCGGATCACAAGGACAACGTACATTGGTTTAAGGCGACGAGCGATCTGGGATTCATCTTCAACATTCATGTGCTGAACGTTGTTGCCGGGAAACCCAGCGGTCGCGTCTATATGGATCCGAACGGTGAAGCGATCTCCGGCGGACGGATTCGAGCGAGAAGGATTAAGTCGGCGGAGGCGTATAAGCTGTACGGCTAGTTCGTGGAGCGTAGAAGTAGGGTGTGGCGTTAGCCGCACCAGATCAGAGACGGCTGCAGTGATGGTGCGGCTAATGCCACGCCCTACGAACGACTGATCAAGGAAGAGCCGATGAGAACGACACAGTTAAATCATGTTGCGTTGCACGTTGCCGATGTCGAAAAGAGCTGTGAGTTCTACGGCGACGTCCTCCAGTTAGAACCGATGCCCCGCCCTGCATTCAATTTCCCGGGGGCTTGGTTTCTTCTGGGAAAGGATCAAGAACTGCATCTGATCGGCGAGCGCAACGGACCTGTGGTGGGTGCCGCGACACGTGGAGATCATTGGGCCTTGATGATTGATGACATGGACGAGTGGGAAGCGTACTTCCAAAGTCGGGGCATCGAGTATACCCCGCGCCGGACGCGTCCCGACGGAGCGTTCCAGATCTACGTCTTCGATCCCGACGGACACTGTTTGGAGTTGTGTACCCCGCCGCCGGTCGCCACATCCTGATCGCAACTAACTTTGGGGAGCTATCCGTGGATCTAGCCTTGGCATATCAGACAGCCGTCGTCATTGGTGGAGCAAAGGGTATCGGACGGGCTATTGCCGAAACATTCGCCGAAGAGCGCGCGAATGTCGTACTCGCGGACGTTGATCCCGCGGTGAACCAAGCGGCGGCGGAACTCACCGCCAAGCATGATGCGAAGGTCTCGGCGATCGAGGTGGATGTCACGGACTATGTTGCCATTCAGAAACTCGCCGCGCATGTCGTGGTGGAACATGGTGGGTGCAATCATCTTGTCTACGCGGCGGGCGTGGGTTCAGGCAAGTTCGGCTTTCCGTTTTGGAATTTGGAGCCGAGTGATTGGGACTTCGTCTTGCGAGTTAATTTAGTCGGCGCCGTCAACGCGGCTCATGCCTTTAAGACTCAGATGATCGCACAGCACGACGGAACCATGCTGTTTCTTTCGTCGGTCGCCGGTCAGGTCGGCTCGCAAACAGATCCGCCCTACAGTGCGGCGAAGGCAGCACTGATCAATTTCGTGCAGTGCGCTGCGAAGGATTTGGCCGGATACGATATCCGCGTCAACACAATTTGCCCGGGAATGATTAAGACGTCGGTCAATCGCTCGGTTTGGCAAGCCTGGTTCAATCAACAACCAGAAGACGCGAGAACGTCGTATGAAGAATGGGCGGACGAAAAGGTAAATCGCGTCGTACCCTTGGGCCGCTGGCAAGAATGCGAAGACGTCGCAAACCTCGCCGTATTCCTAGCGTCGTATCGAGCCAACAACATCACCGGCCAGACACTGAACGTCGATGGTGGGCAAGTCATGTAGTAATGTATCCGAAGTCTTGGCGACTTCGGATACATGAATCGATTACGCTTTATTGCCCCATAGGATATACCCGACGACCGCGACGGTAAGCGAACACAGAATGGTAACACCCAGGATTCCAATCAAACCTTCCACTGTAGTTCTCCAAGCTCATTTAACAACGAATCGTCGGTCAGCTCGCAATGATACTTTCGGAGCGGCACGATGAGTAGGTGGGTTTTCTGGCTTGCAGCGTATTCTACGTTAAACTGCTTCGACGCTGGAACGCTGGCAGCCGAAGACTATCCCCAGCATACCGTTTCGATCGTCTGCCCGTGGTCACCTGGCGGCGGTACAGATCGAGTTTCGCGGTTCTGGGCCGGTGCGTTGGAGAAGGAGTTTGGCCAGCCATTCGTCGTAGTCAATCGAACTGGCGGTGCGGGGGCGGTAGGGCATTTTGCGAGTGCGTCAGCCAAGCCCGACGGGCACACGATCGGCATGATCACGTTCGAGCTGTCGACGATGCATCGCATGAAGATTTCAAAGTTGACCTTTGAAAACTATGAATGCCTGATGCAAGTCAACGCAGATCCCGCGGCGATTATCGTCAGAAGCGAATCGAAATGGCAATCACTTGCCGAATTGCTGGACGACATTCGCTCGCAGCCAGGCAAACTGAAGATGTCCGGCACAGCGACAGGTGGGGCTTGGGATTTGGCTCGAGCCGGCTTGTTGCAAGCCGCTGGTCTTCCGATCGATTCGGTCGTTTGGGTTCCACATCCCGGCTCGGCTCCGTCGCTGCTCGAATTGATGGGCGGTCATCTCGATGCCGTGTGCTGCAGCGTGCCAGAAGTCGCTTCGCAGTTGGAGAATGAACAAGTCCGCATCCTCGCCGTGATGTCAGACGAGCGCATGGGCGACTTTCCCGATCTGCCGACCGCCAAGGAACAAGGAACCGACTGGATCGCTGTCGGCTGGCGCGGGCTTGCTTTGCCGAAGGACACTCCACAGGAAACGGTGAAGATATTAGCCGACCGGTGCTCGAAGATCGCCGCCTCGAACGCGTATCGCGAATTCATGCAGAAAAACGGATTTGGCATTACGATTCGCGAAACGACCGACTTCACAGACTTCCTTCGCGAGCAAGACGAACAATGGGAAGTCGTGGTCGAAGCCGCGGGTTACGACGAAGGCGTTTCCGGCAACAACGATCCGGGGCCCCACGCATTGCCTTGGATGCTTGTGATTGGTTTGGTCGCCGCGGGAAGCTGGGAGTTTGCGACTCGCAAACGAAAGGGCGGGCCAACTGCGCAGGAACCATCGAACCTCGCCATGCCGCTGTTGGTTTGCGGCGGCTTACTGGGTTACGTGGTTGCCATTAGCTGGCTGGGCTTCGCGATTAGCACGTTCGCTTTCGTGTCGATGACAACGTGGTGGCTCGGAGCGCGGCCGTGGCAGTCGTTGGTTGCTGCAATGGTTATTACAGCGAGTGTTTGGCTGTCGTTTGTCGTGTTCTTCGAAGTTCAATTGCCAACGGGCGTCTTCGGTTTGCCGTTTTAGCTACTCAGTCTTGATTAAAAGTCACGCCCTTGATCACCGATCTGCTCACACCACACGTCCTGGTCCCTTGGCTTCTTGCGATGGCGTTTGGAGTATTTGTTGGTGCAACGCCCGGGCTGACCGCAACGATGGCGGTCGCATTGATCGTTCCGCTGAGCTTTCACATGAGCGATCCGAACGCCGGCCTCGCAATGATCATTGGCGTCAGCTTCACCGCGATTTTCGCTGGCGATATCCCGGCGACGTACCTTCGCATTCCAGGGACTCCCGCATCGGCGGCTGCCACGCTGGACGGGCATGAGTTGGCGAAGCAAGGCAAAGGCGGTTTTGCGTTGCTGCTCGATCTGTTTTGTTCGTGCCTTGGCGGATTGGTTGGAGTCGGCTTGCTGATGTTAGTCGCATCACCGCTGGCCAAGTTCGCGTTGTTGTTTAGCGACTTCGAATACTTCTGGCTCGGCGTGCTTGGCTTGAGCATGAGCGCCTTTGTCACACAAGGCAGCACAGCGCGCGGGATGATCGCCGCGATGCTTGGTGTGTTGATCGGAACGGTTGGGATGGATGTCGTGATGGGCGGACCTCGCTATGCGGTGCTCGACAACATCGGCGGTGCCGAATTGAAGCGAGGTTTCGAATTCATTCCGGTCATGATTGGTCTGTTTGGCATCGCGGAGGTATTGCGGAACGTCGGCAAAGATGCTTCGTGGTCGGAATCAAGCATCAAGCATTCCTCGACATCGCTGCGTGAGACTTGGCTCGCAATTTGGAGGCACAAGTTCACGATGCTCGTGTCGGCGGTATGTGGCACGTTGATCGGTGCCTTGCCGGGTGCCGGAGCTGATGTTGCAGCGTGGGGCGCGTATGGGTTGGCGAAGAAAACGTCTGACACCCCAAATGAGTTTGGGAAAGGAGCAACCGCCGGAGTTGTCGCACCAACGAGTGCGAACAACGCTGCAGTGGCTGGTGCTTGGATTCCAGCGTTGGTGTTTGGCATTCCAGGCGACGCCGTGACGGCGATCGTTCTTGGAGCCATGTTGATGTACAACATCACTCCCGGGCCTGAACTGTTCAAAGGCGATATGACTCAAGTTCGTGGCATCTTCTGGATTGCCTTGCTCACCCAAGTTTTGCTACTACCGGCGGGCTACCTCGGACTGAAGGCATTCGGCTTTGTGCTGCGTCTGCCGCGACGTTTTGTATTGACGTCGGTCGTCGTATTTTCCGTCGTCGGTGCGTATGCGTTGAACAACAGCATGTTTGACGTCTATGTCATGCTGGCATTTGGCTTGATCGGCTTTATCCTAGAGTCGAATCGCATTCCCCTTGCACCGCTCATACTCGGCTTGATCCTTGGCAAACTTGTCGAACAAAAACTCCGCACCGGTTTGATTTCGTCAGGCGGCGACCTTACGCCAATGTTTACGAGGCCAATCTGTATTGGGCTAATCGTACTGTTGCTGGCAATGATGACCGGCGGCCCGCTCATGAAGGCGATGCAGCGCAACAGGACGACGCCTTAAAGAGTGGCACGGGCGTGCGGTTGACCCCACACCCGGCAAACGACAGGCTACCGCGTTGCGATTCCCAACTTCTCGATCTCCGTCGCGAGGACGAGCAAGTCAGCACGTTCGGGAGCAACCGGGTCTTTCAGTAGCGGCGCATGCGGTGCGCCGAGATCGCCTGAAATAACGAATCGTTGCCCTTCGCCATTAAACTCGATGTAACACGAGCCGAGAATGTCACCGGCAGGGCTGAGTCGGATTTGTAGTCCGATCCGGGAATGGACGGAGTACGTCTCCAACCTACCGCGACCAATTCCTTGCCACCGTTTCAGCTGCAACTAAATTGAGAATACATCAGGCTCGGCGCTCTTCCCGCGATCGATCGACTTTTATTGCCCTCCTCGGAACGCAATGCGTTTCCGTGTCGTCACCTTGATGGCGATGGGCAACCGTCTAACCAGGGAAGCTTCACCGAGGCCAAAGATGCGGGATCAGAACACTGCGCCATCGCGCGAGTCGACCGCGCGCAACCGCCTATTGAGCAGCGACGGCGATACACCAACGCGCCTTGCGATAAACAACTACGATCCAGCGGCGTCGCCCCCCGCCGGCCAGCCGAGTGACGAACTGCGAGTGTTGGGGCCATACGATATTATTCGCATGCTAGGGCAAGGCGGCATGGGATTGGTATTGTTGGGACACGATCCGACACTGGACCGCTTGGTGGCCATCAAGTTGCTACGATCGGATCGCACCGATGCCGAATCGAGACAGCGTTTTGTGCGCGAGGCCCGAGCGGTGGCGGCGATTCAGCATGACCACGTCGTAACGATCCATAGTGTAGCGAATCCGCGATCCGGTCTGCCATATTTCGTCATGCCTTACATCGCGGGCCCGACGTTGCGACAGCAGATTGATGCGGACACGCAGTTCGAGCCAGCCCGATCCGCGCAACTTGCCATCGAAATCGCCAGCGGTCTGTCGGCCGCACACGAAGCCGGCTTGGTGCATCGCGACATCAAACCCGACAATGTCATGCTCGACCCCGTCGATGGCCGCGCAAAGATCATGGACTTCGGTTTAGTTCGACTGGCCGAGTCGGACGTGATCACGCAGACCGGCACAAGCGCTGGAACGCCTGAATACATGAGTCCCGAGCAGATCGACAAACCGGGATCCGTCGATCAACGCACGGACGTTTACAGCCTTGGCGTAACGCTTTACGAGATGCTCACCGGGACGCGTCCCTTCGCCGGCGCTCCGCACATGATCATGCAACAAGTTTTGTCGGACGAGCCTCGGCGACCTCGCAAACTAAACGATCGTATTCCTCGCGACTTGGAGATCGTCTGCTTACGCGCGATAGAAAAAGATCCAGCTCGCCGTTATCAAACCGCGGCTGACTTTGGCGATGATCTGGGCCGCTGGCTACGCGGAGAAGCGATCATCGCTCGCTCCATCGGACCCGTCGGCAGGCTCTTGCGTTGGCGGCGACGCCAGGCAGCATTGGCGAACTTGGCCACCGCGCTCGTCGTCGTGATCGCAGTTGCCATTGGGGCCGTGCTGATTCAGTGGCGGCGCGCGGAATATCATCTCGCCGAATCGCGTCGGCAAGAGGTCCAAAGAATCGCCAAGGAAGCTGAAGTCGAGGATGCATCGCGACATGTCGCGCAAGCTTCGAAGGAAGTCGAACAGGCATCCCAGCAAGCCGAGGATGCATCGCGTGAGGCAGAACAGGCTCGCGGACAGATCCTAACGGCCATTCTCTACTCGCAAGTCAGGCAAGACACGCGGCCCGACAACGCGATGCGTAAGTTCTTTGAAGCGCTCTCGTCGATGCCAATGAAGGTCATTAATGAGCATGGCGATGATCCCGAAAAGGCTGTCGAAGTCGCCGCCGCCTACATGAGTCTCGGTCAGTTGAAATGGCGAAGCGGCGATCAGCGGGCTGCTCTCGGTGCTTACAATGCCGCCCGTCAGCGATATAGCTCGCTCTCCGGCAAGCAACCCGAGGATGCGAACCTTCGGCATTTGTTGGCTACCGCTCATCACTGGGCGGGAATTCTTCAACAGGAATTTGGCGAAGTGACAGCAGCGTTGGAGGCACATGAGCAGGCTCGCCGCATCCAACGTGAACTCGTCGAGCGAAGTCCGACGGCACCGAACTATCTGCTGGACTTGGCCAATAGCGAGATCGAGGTTGGCACGCTCCAGGCAACGTTAGGAAAAAATGCCGAGGCGACCGCGGCTCACGAGGAAGCACGTCGCGCGTTGCGCCGAATTGAACGCGCGAACGCCGGCACGACCATCGCAGCGATGCGCAAGGAACTTGCTATCGCCTATCGAAAGCTCGGGGATGGGCTGCGTCTTCATTCGTCCGATGCAACCGTGTCGGAGGTTTATCAGCAGGCGATCGACTTCGGACGCGCTGCCTCTAGCGGCTCGCCGGCCCAAATAGACGTGCAATCCGAATTGGCGATCGCGCTCAACCAGTTCGGCGAGTGTTTGATCGAGAGTGGTCGTCTGGATGAGGCGAGCCATGCATTCAAGGAAGCTGTGTTGCTGCAACGGAAGGTCGTAAAAAGATCACCGCTGACGGAAACACAAAACTGGTTCAGGGTTCACCTAAAGAACCTCGCGCAGGTCGAACGCCGACTCGGCAACTTACAACTCGCCGTCGAAGCAATTGTCGAGCGGCAAGCTATAACCCGAGGCGACGCGGACGAAGTACTCTGGTCGGCTTTGGAGATCGCCCGGTGCCTGTCGCAACTCGAGTCCTCGCCGAACGCAGGAACATCTGGGCTACATCGTGAATTCACGAGTCTCGCGCTCGCGGCCCTGTCACACGCGGTCGAAATTGGATTCGAAGATACTGAGCGATTGAAGACTGAGCCCGCCTTGGCTCCGCTGCGAGAAATGCCCGAGTTCCAGCAACACATCAACTCAGGTGATTCCCGCTAGAAGAAATCAGAGACGCCTCACCACCTTGATACTTCTCAAGCCGACTCAGCTGCGATCGGAACATCAAGACAAGACGCCAGTCAAACGCCCAATGCCGCAATGAGACATACAACTTCCTTGAACTGTTCCGCTGTACCTGTCGGTTGAAACTCAGCCTTGAAGCACTCGCGACCCAAGACGAGACAGGCGAAATTCGCCTGAGTGCGGTATTGGTCGAAGCGGGTCTTAGCCGCAGCAAGTTGTGAGCTAGACTGAAGCTTCTCACTGCCGCCTTCGGCTTGTTGGCAAGCTTGCTCGGCGTGGTTGAATGCGGCCTTGGCGGCGCGATAGGCAGCGGTAGCCTTTTGTGCAGCGGCTTGGCTGCGTTGAAGGGCGTCAGGAGTTACTTTGCCCACAGCTGCGTAGCCGATTTTAATGTAGAGCCCGTCAAGTCGCCGCAGTAGACCGCCACGATCGTTCTTGTCGATCGGTGCCACGGCATCGGGGGCGAAACCGGTGTTCGGCTTCTCTTCCCGGCCGAGCAATCTTGCTCGCCAGGTCGGTAAGTCTTCCAATTCGTTGGCGTTGTCCCGTCTAATTTCAACGTGTGCGGATTGCCGCGTTTCAGGGACACGAGCGGAAACTGCGATCCGACCGTTGGCAGCGTAACTGTAAATCACTTCGATCTTGCTGCCTTGCGGCAGTCCTGGCGGCAAGTCTCGGACCACACACTCGCCTAGCGCAATACACTCTTCGGGGCGGTGGCTTTCGCCTTCAAGTACGGCGACTTTGACGTTGCGTTGATCCGGCTTTGCGGTCCGAAATGTTCCCATCGTGCGACACGGCAGCGGTGTGTTCTTTGGAATCAAGATTGCATTGACTCGCTCACTTGTCTTCGTGTCGAGCCCGATTACGCCGAGGCTGTGCGAGTTTACGTTGACCAGAATGCAGCTCACTCCCAGATTGTCGTCGCCTTGCTGCATTAACATCCCAGCGTAGAGGGCGGCCCCGTGGGCGACGGCCTCGTCGGGCGAGGCCGAACGATCAGGAGCCTTTCCCGTCGAATGCTTGAGCATTTCAGAAACCATGGGCATTCTACTTGATCCGCCAACGAGTAGAATTCGATCGATTTGCGACCAGTTCAAACCCGCTTCCTTGACGACGATCGACGTCGTCGTCTCGGTGCGTTCAAGCAAGTCTCGTGTCATCTCTTCAAACTGTTGTCGGGTGATCTCGACCCGAGTTCGCACTCCAGCATGAAAGACGACAACGTTTGTCGAGCTGCGTTGTGACAGTGTGTGTTTAACTTCCTGGGCATCGAGCCACAATTGCGCAGCGTCCTGAGGATCGCTGCGTGGATCAACGCCGTGTTGGAGGATGAATTGTTCGGACAGATGTTCGACGATTCTTTCGTCGAAATCCTTCCCGCCAAGCTGCACGTCTCCGTCGGTGGCGATCGCTCGGAAATGTGGGCCTTTGATTTCCAGAATCGTGACGTCGAACGTCCCGCCGCCGAGGTCGTAAACTAGCACCTTCATCGGCTCGCGTTCTGTCGATTCTCCCGCGCTGTCGCGTTGCAAGAAACCGTGTTGGTGACCATAGGCCACGGCAGCGGCGGTCGGTTCATTGATGATGTCTAAAACTTCAAGGCCAGCCAGCCGACCGGCGTCTTGTGTTGCCTTGCGTCGCGACTCGTCGAAAAACGCAGGGACCGTGATCACGACTTGCTTGATGGGGCCAAGGCGTTGTTCAGCGTCTCGTTTCAATTGCTCAAGCACGAAGGCGCTCAATACTTCCGGCGGTACCTGGACACCACGCACCTCGCGACGATAGACGACGGTCCCGACGTCACGCTTGAAGCACTCCGCATACGACGCGGGCACCATTGCGGATGCCTTCAACGCTTCGCGTCCCACGACGATCTCGTGTTGGTCGACGAGAACGGCGCTCGGCGTGAGCATGTCGCCGAGACTGTTATTCAATGTGGCCGGCCTACCAGCTTCGTCCAGGTAGGCGATTGCCGAAAAGGTAGTGCCCAGATCGATTCCAATGGGCCGCTGCGAAGGACGGCTTCCACCTTGATTCACTTTAGACATAACGTTACTTGGACGCTCTTGTTGCTGGCGTCGCCTGTGCAGGTTTTGGTTCGATCCAATGGCTCTGCCCTTCACCAGCAAGCCACCCAGACACCAATGTCACGACCGGTGCGTAATGAACGTGTTGGAGCTCCGCGTCTTTCGGCAAATCGGCTCGAATCGCATAGATCCCGACCACGCTACCGTCCCGCAAGATGATGGGACTGCCGAACGGATTGTTCGACACTTCTCCGGACAATTGGAGCAGTGGGGGCGCGGCGACCGTCGCTACTTCCTCACCTGGTAAGGCAATCATCGAGTATAGATCGACTCGCTTCAATTCGGCCTCAGGAAGGTCAAAGCGGGCCAGCAGACCGCCATCGATCCCGAATCCGATGCAAGCAAGGGGCTGCGGCTCGGCCGCGAAAGCGGACAAAGATTCCGCCGTCGCGAGCTGACAACTCGTTTCGAATCGACCGTTCACTTTCAGTAACCCAAGATCAAAGAAGAGCTGCTGTTCCATATCTTCCGACGCCACCGATCCGACGTGCGCCATCAAATCTGTGATCTGCAAGACGTGCGTTTGAAAGTCGTGCAACATGGTCGATCTGATTGCGACGACTTTCCAGCCACGCTCCCGCCCCTCTTGCAAACCTGTGGCCACGGTTGCGCTCGTCAACAAAGTATCCGCATTGATCGCACACGCCGTGCCCAGCGGAAGCATTGTCTTGGAGTTCGTTGATTGAACGCCGACCAAGTACAGGCTCTGCCGAACTTCGTCGGCCGCGATATCCCAGGGACCAGATTCGATCACCGAAACGCGCAGTTCACCGAGGGCCGTCTGAGCCGGATTGCCGTCATCAGTGACTATAACGGTCACCGTCACGAGCTTGTTGGCAAAGTCCCGATTCGGTGTCCAAGTGACTCTTCCGGTGGACACATCAATGAGCATGTCGCTGGGCGCATCGGCCCCGAGTTGAAACTTAAGAGACTGTGTTGGTAGATCCGAATCCGTAGCATTTAAGGTGACATCTAGCGAATCACGTTGAAGCAAATCCAAAGTTTGCACGGGATTGGAGTTGAGCGTCGGTGCTTGATTGATTTCCATCGCTTGGCAAACGATCGTCGCAACAAGTTTACGCTGCCGCGAATCATCGGCTGCATGGAGGTTAAGTTGAAACTGATACTCACCTGGTGCCTGCTGTTCGGTCGGCGTCCAGCGAACCTCGCCGGTCTTGCGATCGAGCGTCATGCCTTCCGGGCGATTACCGGACAAGACAAATGAGAGCTCTTCGACTCCGTCCGTCTCGAGCGCCCGTGGCTGCCAGATGAATTCCTTTCCTTCTTCGGCGATCAGTACCGCAACTTCAGTCAACGTAGGTAATGGCAGTTCTGCCACATCACTGTCTTTCGGATCGCCAAACATGACCGCGAACACTAACACGCAAAGAATTGCGACCAATGCAGTAACAATCGTCATCGACATCTTGAAAGAAGAATGTTGGCCCTTTGCTTCGAACTCTACTTCTTGCGATGGCTCGGTGGCTGTTGGCGCGAGCGCCGACACCGCTGGCTGTGCCGCTTCTAAGTTCGCAATTGGAATAGCGCTGAGCTGATTGATTAACGTGAAGGCGAAGTCTGGGCCACTCTCCGACATGCGGACGATGTCGCCGGATCGAAGGTCGAGCCCTCTTTCGACCAAGTCGTGATTAACGATGATCGGCGAATCACCCGTACTGCGAATCCGCCAAGCTCCGTCCTCCACTCGCAGCGAAGCACGACGCCCCTTCATTTCCGGATCGGCGACCGAATCAAAGCAAACGGCATCGGTAGGAAGGTCGCCAACCTCGAACGCGCTCCCCGCCACCTCGATGCGCCTGCCCTGCTGCTGGCCAGAAAGAATCGTGATTTCAACAGGCATGGCAGATTACGGGGACAGTGCATCGAAGGCCAATCACGCGAGGGCCAGTCACTCGAAAGCTTCATTCGGATGAAAGTGAAGATACACTTGCCGAAGATCCGCGAACAACGTCCTATAGGTAGCCTTGTCATCAGCCTGCGGGGGCGCGAACTCCAGACCGAAATCGGCACAATGGCGAATCAAAGCGATCACGCTGTCGCCGGTGAATCGATACTGTCCGTCGAAGACGTCTCGATTGTCAGCCGTGAACGCGATTGCAATGTTGGCCTCGAGCGACTTCAGAAAGTCCCTCGCCTCGCGTCGAACTTGGATCCGCTGCCCGCCACTCAAGTCACTCAACGCCGCGCTCGTATGCACTTCATTGAATTTATGTGTTAGCAGATCGTGAGCGGATTGCACGTCTCGCCACGTCGCGAAACTGGCCTCGCCGATTTCAAGTTCGCCGAGCAAAGTGTCTCGGGCCAACGCAAATCCCGCTCGCTCCGAGGTAAATCTGGGATCCTCGAAAGTGCGCGGCCATGTTGGGTGAAGAAGTTGAGCGGTGTCAGCTCGAAACGATTGCCCTCCGCCTTGTTCGCCTGTGCCTTCACGCAGTCGAAGGTGGCTCACATGACTATCGATCAGGGGGCGATCGATCATCGGTTCCTCGCCATCGGAATCATAGAAGATGAACCGATACGTACTTTGATCGGTGACTAGGCGATCTAGAATCCAGTTGAGATCATCGGTGAGGTCTCCGTTCAGAGCCTCTTCCGGTTGCTGCAAAATGATTCGCCGCTTCATCTCGTCACGGCTCTTTTGCTGGTCGATATAGATCGGATTCTGAGCACGGCGGGCTTGCCGGTTCAGTTCCTTGCGTTGGAAATAAGTTTCAACCCACAGCACAGAGTTCAACATGGCTACGCGATCGGACTCGACGTTAATCCGGCGAGCAACCGCCATCGATTCGAGCAAGTTGCCGACTGCCACCGTTCGCCGGGCTTCGGCATCGATATAAGTCGATAGCACCGTCGCGCCGTGCGTGTGAGGCCGATAGATGTGGCCCCGAATTCGGGGCCGTTGTGCGTGTGTCGGTCCCGAAGACACCGCAATTAGGCACAATGTGCAAGCCACGCCAACTCGGTCTAGCATATTCAAATCCCCAGTCGCAGAATTGCACTGCTCGATCAAACTGCGATAATAACCCTCTTGCATGAGTGGGTCAATCAAGAGCGAACGATCCGGATCGTTAATCTCGAGCGGACGTACGAAGTGGCATGTCTGACATGTTCAATCCTTATCACCGCTGGCTTGGCATTCCGCCGAAGTATCAACCATTGGACCATTACCGGCTGCTCGGAGTCGAACTATTCGAGAGCGACCTTGAGGTCATTCGCGATGCTTCCGAGCGGCAGATCTCGCATGTACGGCGATATGCGAACGGGGAACACGCCGGCACGGCGAACCACCTGCTTAACGAACTTGCCACGGCACGCGCGTGTCTCCTCAACTCCGCCAGCAAGCTCGACTACGACCAACAGGTTGGCGCTCAGCTCCAGGCACAGAATCCGCCGCCGGTCGCGTCACCGCTTACAGTTACAACTTCAGTCGCAAAACATTCCGTTCGAATACGTCCTAGAAACACATGGGGCAACGTCGCGAAGATCGCTGTGGGTGGGATAGCTGGTCTTGCAATCGGCGTCTTGCTGTTGTGGTATGGCTTCGGTATGGATGTCTTTGGTGTAATGGAATCGCGCGATGAAGGCACTGCCAAGCAGATAGCGCAGAACGACACGACGGTGCAGGCCAAGCCTCCGCATAAAAGAGATACTCGGCAGGAAAGCAACCTAGAGCTGACGCAGCCACCGCCTGGTGTTCGCTCTGAGCAACTAGCAGAACCAGAAGAGAATGAGAATCTCGTTCCTTCCGTTCCGATTCCAGACAACACGACCGAGGGCGACGCCCGCATTTGCTTTATCGCCAGAAGCACCACTGTCGGAGAGCCTCGTACCACCGCTCGCAGTTGCTCCGTTCAATGCGGTACCAGCGCGCGAGCACCAGCAAGCGTGGGCCGACTATCTGGGTGTACAAGTTGAGATCAAGAACTCGCTTGGGATGAAACTGCGGTTGATTCCTCCCGGAGAGTTCGCGATGGGATCACCCGACGATGAAAAGGGGCGAAGTGTTGATGAGTACCTTCATCGCGTTCGAATCTCGCACGCCTACTATCTGGCGAAGCACGAAGTAACCGTTGGTCAGTTCGAGCGATTTGTCGAAGCAACCGGATATCAAACCGAAGCGGAACAAAGCGGCGAGGGCGGCAGTGGATGGTCCGAATCAACCGAAAGAATACGCCGGGAACCAAAATACTCTTGGAGCAACACAGGGTTTCCTCAGACGGACAAACACCCCGTAGTCAATGTTTCCCGGAACGATGCGGTTGCATTCTGTGAGTGGCTTGGGCGACAAGAACGATTTGAATATGGGCTGCCGACTGAATCGCAGTGGGAATACGCCTGTCGAGCAGGAAGCGACGCTCCTTATTCCTTCGGTGGCGACGGCGGCAAACTCGCCGAACACGCCAATGTGGCCGACAGAACGGCGAAGTTGAAGTTTACCAACTACTCCGATTGGGCATTCGTCCCAAATCTTGATGGATATGCGTTTACAGCGCTAGTCGGAAATTTCCAGGCAAACGCCTGGGGATTGCACGACGTCCACGGCAATGTGTGGGAGTTTTGCCGAGACTGGTACGACGCAGAGTACTACAAGGTCTCACCGAAAGTCGATCCGGACGGCCCACCTCTTAGCAATGGCTCACTTCTTGAAAGTGAGGAACAGAAACGAGTGTGTCGTGGCGGTGGATGGAGTGCTCGGACATACACCGAGTATCGATCCGCGTCACGGATTGGATTTGCGGCATCCAATCGGAGTTTGAGCACGGGCTTTCGTGTTATGCGAACTGCGAACGCCGACGAATCGGCACATGATTCCAAAGTCATGTCAAACGGGCTCGGCATGAAGCTGGTGTTGATTCCTGCTGGCGAGTTCATGATGGGAAGTCATGAATCGCCGACAGCGCTAGCTCGCGAGTTTGGGGCAGACGCCTCCGATTTCATCGATGAATACCCACTCCATCGCGTTGTGATCACGCGACCGTTCTACATGGCAATCTACGAGGTAACACGCGGTGAATTCGCCAGATTCGTGACAGACCAGAATTACGTGACCGAGCCGGAACGCGACGGTCAGGGAGGTTATGGTTGGAACGAAGAGGGAGGCAACTTTGAAGGACCAGCCCCGAAATACTCTTGGCGCACGACTAGCTTCGAGCAAAACGACGAGCATCCAGCAGTAAACATTACTTGGCATGATGCTGTGGCGTTTTGCTCTTGGCTCAATACTAAAGAGGGGCAGATCTACCGTCTACCGACAGAAGCCGAGTGGGAGTATTCATGCAGAGCTGAAACGACATCACTTTTCCACTTCGGAGATGCTCAGATCCGACTGCCTGACGTGGGAAACGTCGGCGACGAAGCCGCGAAAACAAAGTGGACCAACTATACAACGTTCGACTACCTGCCAGCTAACGACGGCATCGTCTTCACGGCGAAAGTTGGACAATTTGGCGCGAATGCATTTGGCTTGTTTGACATGCACGGAAACGTCTGGGAGTGGTGTCAAGATTCGTACGACGGTGACTACTACGCCAACGCACCGACGAGCGACCCGCCAGGTCCCACCATCATTGGACAGAAGCGAGTGCTGCGAGGCGGCTCGTGGCTACACGGCGCGAGACACGCCCGTTCCGCAAATCGAAGTCGGAACTATGCCGATGCCCGGCATTATTTTTACGGCTTCCGCGTTCTACTAGAGACAGATTGACTCCCGAGCTCGAAAGACGGCTGGATAATCTAATCACCCAAACTTCCTAGTCCCGCCAAGAACTCGCTCATCTCACCGGCGGCATGGGTGTTGCCTTGTTGACGAGCTTGCTCGATGCCGACTCGCAGGACATCGCGGGCCTCGGCGATTCGATCTTGCTTTGTCAGATGCTGTCCGGCCATGAAGAATGATGGAACATGCGGCGGATCGTCGGCCATCAAGCCTCGCAGGAACTCGAGGCTCCGTTCGTGCTCCTCTTCCTTTTCGTACTCCATCGCGAGCGCGTAACGCAAGAACTGGTCATCCGGCTCGGTCGCTAGCATTGCTTCAAACTTCTCGCGTCGGGTCGGCGTACTCACTCGTTTCTCCTGCAAAAAGTAGTCGTAATTCATCTTAACGAGCTTGATGCCTCCCCGCGAGGAGGATCGTAATCAGAAAAATCGTCAAAGTCGCCTAAACTTGCGCAGCCCGCAAAGTCGATAACGATCTCGCGCACAGACTGTAATACAGCTTTCCAAGGGATGGAACTATGTCTCGCAGATTGAAAATGATTGTAGCGATCGTTGTCGGCTTCGGAGCCCTCGTCGCTTACGTTCGAGCCCAAGACACTGCCACACGCAGCGTTCTGCGTTCAATTAACGACTCCAGCCAGGAACCAACGCTGGCCAGTCCTCCGACTTCGGCACGTCGAATCCAAGAGTCCACCGACGACGTCGAAGGATCGCAGTTTAGTATCGGCGATAGCACCGAAGCGGTTCCAGCACCAACCACCGGGCGACGAATGAGTCTGGCAGATCGCTTACAGCAAGTGCGTGAATCCGCTGCACGGCAAGGTGCACCAACATCAACAACCGTTCAAGGAGGTACAGCGGTCTCCGGACCGGTTTCGGCGAATCCTGTGACAGCAGCTCCGCTCAACCAAAACAACGTGAATCGAGAGACCGGACAAGGGGCTTCGATTCTAGCCCCCGCACGTATGGCTGACCAACGTGGAGCTATCACGGCGGAGCCCTATGTCAATGACCATCCCAGCAGTGGTTACTCCGCTCGGCGAGTTCCTCGGGCACCCGTTCCGTCCGCGCAAGAGTCAGCAGCGCTGGGTGCAGAACAGTCGCCAAGCGATTTCGCCGACGAAGCACCTACGTATGCGGAACCTGAGTACGAACAGCAACAAGCTGCGCGCCCAATCGCGCCCGCTCGAACGGCAGTAGGATCGCTATTGAGTAGTGTTGGACCACAGATTCGCGTCGAGACGGTCGGTCCGAAGTCGATCATGGTCGGCAAACCGGCTGAATACAGCATCACAGTAGCGAACGTCGGAAACGCCGCAGCAGACGAGATCTATGTGCGAGTTTCGTTGCCCTCGTGGGTCAAAGTGCAGGCCGACGACGTTACATCCGGAGCAACGCAGACGCAAGCCGAAGGACCGGGCCAACAGAGACTCGTTTGGACCGTGGACCAAATTGAACCACAGTCACAACAGACGCTGAAGCTGTTCGCTAGCCCCAGCGCGAATCGTCCGTTCGACCTCCTGGTGGATTGGACGTTGCGTCCGATCTCTGGCGTCGCACAAATCGAAGTCCAACAGCCTCGTCTCGAAATGGCAATCTTTGGACCGAAAAACGTCTTGTACGGTGATTCGGCCGTGTACACCATTCAGCTGACGAATCCGGGCACTGGAATCGCAGAAAATGCGGCGCTCGAATTCAGCTACGGCGCACGACGGCTAGAAAAGAAACTCGTCGGCAACATCGCACCTGGCGAACAGAACGAGGTCAACGTCGAATTGACCGCTCAACAAGTCGGCCAGCTTCGTGTTTCGGCCGTCGCGACCGCCGATGGTGGACTGAAAGCGGAGGCAAACGAAGACATCCTCGTTCGTCGTGCTGAACTCGAAGTCGACGTAATCGGCTCCAGCCTGAAGTTTGCTGGTGGTGTGGCCACCTATAAAGTGAGAGTAAAGAACATCGGCAATGCGACCGCCAACGGGGTGACCGCTTCGATCGTTCTGCCTCCGGGTGCGAAAGTGCTGGGAGCCCAGGACGGTCAATCAGGTGGCATCTTGCAAGACGTCGGTGCTCTGATCCCCGGAGCAGAGCGTGTCATCGGCGTTCAGTGCCAATTGATGATGCCGGGCGAGAATCGAATCGATGCCGTCGTGAAGAGCAAAGGCGGCCTCGAGCAGTCCGATTCGTTTACAACTCGCGTCGAGGCACTGGCGGACTTGAAGTTGACCGTCAGCGATCCTCGTGGACCGACAGCTCTTGGTACGGATGCGATCTACGAAGTTCACATCGTCAACCGAGGCACGAAGGCAGCCGAGCGGATCAAGATCGTCGCTCAGTTCTCCGAAGGCGTCGAGCCGCTGGAGGCCAACGGTGGAGCTGCGGATATCGTTCCGGGACAAGTACTGTTCCATCCGATTTCACGAATTGAACCGGGTGACGAACTGGTTCTGAAGATCATTGCCAAGGCTGACAAAGTTGGCAACCACCGCTTCCGAGCCGAATTGACCGCGGCCGATCCGGACACGCGATTGATTGCGGAAGAGTCGACTTATTACTTCGGTGAAGATTTGCCTCGAACCGCGGCTCGACCGTCGAGTGAAGAGGCAACGCAATAACGCCTCTGGCTCTCGATGAGCCGCTCTTAGACCGATAGCTTCGCCCGCGACACGAAGGAGGAATCACCTCACAAGTGTCGCGGGCTTTTTCGTAGCCGTTACTCGGAGCATGATGGCCACGCGTTCTGGTCGAACCTATAAGTCGCCGCGAGTCGCTTTACTTTGGATCTAGGTTGTGTGATAACGCTTCGTCTTACGGCATGGCCGCTTCGATCATCCACACAACGCATCTCAGCGTCAATCGCCTACGCACCAGAGCAACAACTTCCCACGCACCAGACAGAGGGAACTGAGCATGTCGTCCGAGAATCCCTACCAAGCACCTCGAACGGATACCGCGATCCAAGCCGAATTCGCGGATGCTGGATTGTGGCAAAGTGGGAGTCTGCTGATCATGCGAAAGGACGCGCAATTGCCGGATCGCTGCGTGAAGAGCAACGAGCCATCGACACGACGTCTAAAACGCTCGCTGACTTGGCATCATCCGGCTGTGTTTTTGGCGTTGCTGCTGAATATATTGGTCTACGCGATCTTAGCCTTGTCCCTACAAAAGAAAGCAACCATTCACATCGCCCTCAGCGATCATTGGTTCGGCAAGCGACGGCGGGCGATCATGATTGGTTGGGGTTCGGTACTTCTGTCGATCATGATGTTCACGATCGGAGCGATGAACGTAGGGCAGAATGGTGGCTTTGGATGGTTGATGTTTGTCGGGGTAGTCTGGTTCTTAGGCGGTGCCATCTACGGTCTGGTGGCTTCACGCATGGTGTCAGCCACCAAGATCGACGACACGTACGTGTGGCTGAAGGGCGTCAACCGAGAACTTCTCGCGGACTTGCCGCACTGGTCGAGTTAGTCGCTTAATCAGGATCGTTAAGCGTTACTCAACCGCGGGTATTACGTCGAGTTCTCTGGGAGCCGCCGCATCTACGCCTGCTGGGTCAGTCGACTCAGTAGCTTCGGATGTTTCCTCCGTGGCGCTCGCTTCGCCAGCTGGCGTTTGATCTGCCTCAGTCGTAACACCATCGTCATCCGCATCCCCGTCGAGGCTTTAAGATGATCTTGTCGCGGTTCGATCTTGTGAACACCATTCGAATACATGTAGATGCTGAAGAGAAGACGAACTACGTCATTGCCTCCTTTCGTCTTCATGGCTATTTCAAGCGGCGAGTTCGCAACACGAGACTATTCGTAACAACCGAAACACTGCTCAGCGCCATGGCCGTCGCAGCGAGAGAAGGTGGCACGCGGAGGCCGAGAAGCGGTACGAAAACCCCAGCTGCAAACGGAATCAACGCGAGATTGTAAAAGAAAGCCCAGCCTAAGTTCTGGACGATCGTGCGGCGAGTCATGCTTGCAAGTTTCAATGCCATCGGAACAGACAAGAGGTCACGCCCCACGAGTACGATATCCGCGGACTCGATCGCGACATCGGCACCCGAACCGATGGCGATGCCCAGGTCAGCTGTCGTGAGCGCCGCGGCATCGTTGATGCCGTCACCCACCATGGCGACGACCGCGCCTTCACATTGAAGTTTGCGAATGATACTTTCCTTCTCGTCAGGCAACACTTCTGCGATCACTTCGTCGATGCCGACTTGTTGCGCGACGAAGTTGGCCGTCGAAGCTTTGTCGCCCGTGAGCATGATGACTCTCAACTTCAATCGCCTCAGCGCCTCGATCGCCTCGGCACTTGTTGCAGGTAACTCGTCCGCTACGAAAATCGTCCCGACATGCACGTTGTTTCGCGCAATCATCAGCGCCGTTTGGCCGCCTGCTCCGCGCTGGCCGATGGCAATGAGGGCCGTTTCGGACAACGCAGCTCTCGCGCGATGCATCATTCTTTCATTTCCGATGGCAATACGACGACCATTGACATCTGCCTCGATTCCCTCCCCTGGCCAGACTGTGAGCTGATCTGCCAGAGCAATTGGAACGTTACGATCGCGGGCATAGGTAATGACCGCACTGCCCAACGGATGAGTCGTCAATTGCTCGACTGCTGCAACGTCTGAAACGAAACTCGACTCGTCAACACCATCACACGTTAACACGGCGACGACCGCAGGCTTGCCGGCCGTGATCGTTCCGGTCTTGTCGACAACGATGGTCGTCAGTTTTCCGCCGAGTTCTAAAGAACGGGCGTCTTTAATCAGAATTCCAAGTTCGGCACCTCTGCCGCTGGCCACCAAGACGGCTGTCGGTGTCGCCAGACCAAGAGCACAAGGGCATGCAACCACCAACACAGCAACGGCGCAAGAAAGCCCCAACGTCCAGTCGCCGATCAGCCCCCACCCGAGCAGCGAGATCGTTGCAATTGCTAGGACGGCTGGAACGAACCAAGCAACAACTTGATCGGCCAGCTGCTGGATTTGAGGTTTCGATTCCTGAGCTCGATGAACCAGCTCGATGACTTGAGCGAGCGACGTCGCGTCGATAGTTGCCGTCACGCGTGCCTTTAAGGCACCACCACCGTTCACTGTGCCTGCAAAGAGTTTGTCTTCTGGCTGTTTCTCGATCGGGAGCGACTCACCCGTCAACCACGATTCGTCGACGCTTCCGTGTCCCGAGAGGACAGTCGAGTCCAACGGCACGCGTTCGCCCGGTCGTACGACGATCACGTCGTCTACTTTTACTTCACTTGTCGAAACCACCTCGACAAGTGTATCTCGTTCGACTGCGGCTACGTCAGGCGCGAGACTCATGAGCTTGTGAATCGACCGTGATGCGCGCCCCTTGGCCTTCGCCTCCAAGTACTTGCCACAAGTGATGAATGCGATAATCATTCCGGCGTCGACAAACATCATGCTCGGCGTTTGCAGAACCAAATGAGCGATGCCAGTGATGTAGGCCGTGCCAGTACCGAGAGCGACGAGTGTGTCCATGTTCGCCGAAATGTGCTTTAGTCGTTGCCACGCTCCGATCACGTATGGCCAACCGACGTAAAACTGAAGGGGCGTTGCCAACGCGAATTGACGCCACGCTCCCGTCATGGGATCCAGCGGTGACAGTTGACCGACCAACATCAGGGGGACGAGCAGCGAGAAGCCGACGGCCATTCGAACTCGCCATTCTGCCAGGTCGGCTAGCTCGCGGTCGCGGGCGGATTCGTTTAACTTGGCGTCCGATACAGTCGCCTGATAGCCGGCCTTCGAGACAGCATCGATGATCACTCCCGTCTTCGCATCGGGAGTAACATCGACAGCCGCCTCACGTAGGGTCAAATTCACGCTAGCGGAAACCACGCCAGGAATAGCTTCGATGGCTTTCTGGACGTTCGCGACGCAACTCGCGCAGTGCATCCCTTCCACTTCTAGAAGAAGTCGCGATGCGCTGGGTTTTCTCGAAATTGGATTCTTCTTCGCACTCATGTTGCCTGCATTGTATCGCTCCTGATCGAGCTACTCGGACCGAGGCAGTTGTGCGATAACTTCTAAACTTGAAATTGGCTCTTGCCTTTTTCATTTCAGATTCCTATAGTATCCAGACGTTCACTATTCAAGTAAATCGATCACGCTGATTGCCCTTCACTTCGACGAGCGCTACAATCTTGGGCACTTCTCCCAGAAACGGAGCTTTACACATGGCACTGGCATCAACAACGGGCACCAATAGCATGGCCAAAAAAGCAAAAAGCACTCGTTCTCCTAACAAATCCTCAGGTAAAAATGCCGGTCCTGTCGCGGCTTTGCTCAAACAAAATCAGAACTTGAATACGACACTCCAACAGATCGAGAAGCAGTTTGGCGAAGGATCGATCATGCCGCTTGGAGCGGATGCTCGGGGCGCGGTCAAGGGAATCCAGACCGGCAGCCTGTCGCTCGACATCGCGCTGGGGGGCCAAGGCATTCCCCGTGGCAGGATCATCGAGATCTATGGGCCGGAATCGAGCGGCAAGACGACATTGGCACTGCACGTGATTGCCCAAGCTCAGAAGAAGGAAGGGATCGCGGCAATTATCGATGCGGAACATGCGTTCGATCCAACTTGGGGGAAGAAGCTGGGCGTCGAGTTGGACACGCTTTTGGTCAGCCAGCCAAGCAGCGGTGAAGAGGCGATGCAGATCACCGAAATGCTCATCAAATCAAACGCTGTCGACGTAATCGTTATCGATTCAGTTGCGGCGCTGGTCCCAAGACAAGAGTTGGAAGGAGAGATTGGTGACTCGCACGTCGGGTTGCAAGCTCGGCTGATGAGCCAGTCCATGCGAAAGCTGACCGGTGCGATTGCAAAGAGCAAGACCGCAGTCATCTTCATCAACCAGATTCGAGAGAAGATCGGCGTCATGTTCGGCAGCCCCGAGACAACTCCCGGTGGTCGAGCATTGAAGTTCTACAGTTCGTGCCGCATCGACGTCCGACGGATCGGGACGCTGAAAGACGGCGAAGAAGTCGTTGGACAACGAGTGCGAACGAAGATTGTGAAGAACAAGGTCGCACCTCCGTTCCGAATTGCCGAGTTCGACATGATGCATTCCAACGGCATCAGTTACGAAGGTGATATCCTGGACTTGGCAGTCACACACGACGTGGTTGCACGCAGTGGCGCTTGGTTTAAGTACGGCGATACACACCTTGGCCAAGGAAAGGAAAAGGCTCGCGCATTCCTTGTCGAGAATAAGGATATTTCCGAAGAGATCACCGACAAAGTGATGTCAGCAGTCGGTTTCGGTTCCGTAGCTGCCGATGGTGACCCTAATGAATCTCTCGACGACACCAAGTAGCACCACTTGGGGCGTGTGGCTGTTGATCGGACTCCTGGCCCTCGGCACAAGCCATAGTCGAGGTGCTGAGCCAGACGCCACTCAAGCCGCTACAGCACTACAGGAACTTTTGGTCGATGCGATTTCCATCGGCGAGAAGTCCGTCGTTTCGATCTCGCGAGTTCGCAAAGACGCTCAGCAGCCAGCCATCGCGCTTCGTTTTCCGTTCGGAGCGGCGCGCCAAAGCCTTGATCCTACTTCTCCGGACTTTGTGCCAAGTGATTTCGGTGCCGGCGTTATCGTCGATGAGTCAGGCCTGATTGTGACGACGCTCTCTGTTCTCGGAGACGTTGATGTATCGACGTATTACGCATGGCACCAGCATCGACCGTTCTTTGCCACCATCATGGCGACTGCGCCATGGTACGATCTCGCAGTTTTGAAGATCGAAGGCGAGAGCTTTTCGCCAATCAAATTCGGCGACGCATCAGCAGTTAAGAAGGGGCGCATCGTAGTCGCTCTGGGAAACCCCGCGGCAATTGCGCGCGATGGGAGCGTCAGCGCCAACTGGGGTGCCATCTCGAACATTGAGAGACGGGCACCACCAACTCCGAGCCGCTCGAATGAACCGTTGGGTCGCGAAACACTCCACCATTACGGCACGCTCCTTCAGACCGATACCAAGTTAGATTTCGGCTACAGTGGCGGCGTCCTGCTAAACCTCGATGGCGAAATGATCGGCCTAACAACTTCGTACACCGGCTCCGTCCATTCCGAAGCTGCCGCCGGACTGGCGATTCCCGTCGATGATGACTTCCGCCGAATCCTTAAGGAGTTGAAGGAGGGCAAGACTCCCGAGTTCGGATTTCTGGGTGTGGGCCCAGAGACATTAAACGTCTCACTTCGCCAACAAGGGTTCCACGGCGCTCGAGTCGTCTCGGTCATGGACGGGACACCAGCGGATCGCGCCGGCTTGCAAGCGGATGACATCGTGACTCACATCAATGGCAAGACCGTCTTCGACGAAAGCGATTTATTCCGGCGTATCGGCATTCTTCGACCGGGGACAGAGACACAACTTCGAGTCGTTCGTGGGGACATTTCCGACCCGAACGCCACAATTATTGAAATGCCAGTCACCGTCACCAAGAAATACGTAAATACCATTCGCAGACCGCTTGTGACGGCGGTCGCGCCAAAATGGCGGGGCCTTCTCGTTGACTATGCGACCGCATCACCTGCCTTCTCGCAGATGGTTGAGCGCCCTCCCGCAGACAGTCTCTATGTCGTCGAGGTCGTTCAAGACTCAGGTGCTTGGCAAGCGGGATTTCGGGCTGGCGACTTCATCACTCACATCGGCGATTCGCAGGTGACGACACCGGCAGACTTCGCTGCCGCCGTTCGCGGCTCTGAAGGGGAAATCACGCTTCACGTGACGACCGATGGCGCTGACACGACTCCTCGGACCATCTCGCCCTAATTCGAACGCATCGCTATCATGGTCAGTTCGCGCGATGGCCGCGTTTCTATCTTTCCCGACCACGTTTGTGATGCAATATGAAGACTGACGAAATACGTGAAAAGTACTTGGCCTTTTTCGAATCGAAGGGCCACACGCGTTGCCCAAGCGACGTGATGGTTCCAACTTGGGATCCTTCCGTGCTCTTCACTCCAGCCGGAATGAACCAGTTCAAGGATCACTTTCTTGGCAAAGTGAAACTGGACTTCACCAAGGCCACGACGTGCCAAAAGTGCCTTCGGACTGGTGATATCGACAATGTCGGTCGAACGGCCTATCACCACACGTTCTTCGAGATGCTGGGCAACTTTAGCTTCGGTGACTATTTCAAACGAGATGCAATCAATTGGGCTTGGGAATTCCTGACTGATAAGAAGTGGCTGGCAATCGATCCGGAACGCCTGTCTGTCACGGTCTATCTCGACGACGACGAAGCGTCCGAGATTTGGCACAAGGATGTTGGCCTGACTCTCGATCGGATTGAGCGGATGGGCGAACATGACAACTTCTGGCCAGCCGGTGCACCGACGGACGGCCCTGATGGTGTCTGCGGTCCCTGCAGCGAGATTTTCTATCACGACGACTTTGGCGACGAAGTCGAGATTTGGAATCTCGTGTTTACGCAATTCCAACGAGTTGGCGGTCCACCGGACAACCTACGCCCGCTGCCAAGCAAGAACATCGACACAGGTATGGGACTCGAACGCGCCGCGTCGATCCTCCAGGGAGTGCGAACCAACTATCACATCGACCTATTGCAACCAATCGTCGATGCGGCTGCTGAGGTTGTTGGGATCAAGTACAAGTTTGATTCGGAGACAGGTCGTAGGTTGCGCCGGATCACGGATCATGTTCGCGCTTGCACTATGGCAGTGCATGAGAACGTCTATCCAGGATCTCAAAAGGAAAAGTACGTCATTCGGCGTTTGTTACGGCGAGCAGCTCTCGATGGACACCAGATGGGATTGCAAGATCCCTTTCTGTGCAAAATTGTTCCAGCTGTGGTTGAGCAGATGAAGACGGCCTATCCTGAACTGACGGAGACGACGGTTAGAGTTGCTGACGTGATAAAAAATGAGGAGTCAAAATTCTTCGCGACGATTGATGCAGGGCTCGCTCGCATCGAAAAGATTTTCGCGGAGATGAAGGCAAGTAATCAGACGACGGTTGATGGTGCCAAGGCGGCTGACCTATATCAGACCCACGGATTTCCACCTGAAGTCTTTGAAACGATGGCGGCAGAGAACAACCTGGCGTTCGATTGGGATGGATATCGAAGGGCGATGGATGAGCAGGATGACGGGCCGAACACGATTCACACAGTCATGGGAGACAAAGGCCCTGTCGATGCGATCAAGAAAGTGCTGCATCATGTCGAGTTTCTGGGTTACGAGACCACCGAAGCAGATGCGGAAGTGAAGTTTATTGTCGCCCAAGACCAACTGTGCGATCATCTGCAAGAAGTTGGTCACGACGCAACGATCACGGTCGTCCTCGACCGTTCGCCATTTTACGGTGAATCTGGTGGTCAGGTTGGTGATGCAGGCGAGATCGTGGGCGAAGGATTTCGCTTCCAGGTGAACGATTCGCAGCGCGACGCAGGGTTGATCCTCCACAACGGACATCTGACGGAAGGTGAGTTGCGAACGGGACTTTCCGTGCAAGCTCGTGTCGACTTGACTCGTCGGCAAGCGATTCGACGCGCTCATTCGGCAACCCATATTTTGCATCACGCGCTCCAGAAGAATCTCGGCTCTCATGCTCAACAACAAGGCTCGAAGGTTGACGAAGATTGGCTGCGTTTCGACTTCACGAATCTGGCACCCGTGGGTGTCGAACAACTTCAAACCATTGAGCGAGATTCGATTGAGCGAGTTGCTGCCGCCCAGCCTATCGCCGCGCAAACGCTACCGCTGTCCGAGGCACGCGAGCAGGGTGCGATGATGCTGTTCGGTGAAAAATACCCTGACCCTGTACGCATGGTATCGATGGGCGAGTTTAGTAAAGAGCTATGCGGCGGTACGCATCTTGATAACACGAGCGAAGTTGGCGCGTTCGAGATCATCAGCGAAGAAGGAGTCTCTGCGGGTACTCGACGCGTGATCGCTCTGACCGGAGAAAAGGCGAAGCAGCATGCGGAACAAACGGAGGCGACCCTAACGAAAGCAGCGAAACTCTTGAGCGTGGACGTGGCAGTCGTACCGGAGGCGATTCACGACTTGGCACAAGAAGTGCGCGACCTGAAGAAGCAACTCGCCTCGGGAGCCAAGAAGACTAGCGGAAACTCCAAGTCGTCATCAGCCAACAAGGCCGCGACTTCAATTCCCTCCTACGCGGAAATGAAAGCGGCACTCCGAGAATCTGCCAGGCAATTAAACGTTGCACCACTTGATGTACCAGACCGAGTCTCGGCAATGCAAAAAGATATTGTCGATCTATCGGCTCAGCTAGAACAAATGGCCGATTCGGGTGACTTGTCAGCCGACGCCTTGCTGGAAAAGGCAGAAGTAATCAGCGATACGAAGATGATTGTCGCTGAAACCGCTGGCGCCAACCCAAATTTGATGCGACAGCTGATAGATCAACTTCGCAAGAAGGGCGGTTCAAACGCTATCTTTCTCGCAACGGCTGTTAGCGACTCGAAAGTCGTTCTCGTTGCTGGCATCAGCCGCGACTTGGTCGAGCGTGGTTTAAGCGCTGGCGACTGGGTGAAAGAAGTCGCGCCGGTCGTTGGCGGTGGTGGTGGTGGGAAATCCGATCTGGCTCAAGCCGGTGGCAAAGATCCAGCAAAACTTGGTGAAGCGCTCGACACCGCGACAGCAACGATGCGGAAACTGCTGACACGTTAGCAGCGAGCGTCAACGAATCCTTCCAGTAAGACGGCCAAGCTGGCCCGTCAGCCCTTGCAATCGGGCACGCGTGCCCGATCTACATCGTCAAAAGGCCGGAGTTCGATTCGCTCGAACTCCTTGCCAACGGTTCGGCGTCTGTCGATCCTCGACACGCGACATCAAACCAAATCGTTGTCTACAATAGACAGCTTTCGATTTCGATCCGACAAGTTTCAGATTGTGAAATAGTCATGATGAGTGTTTGCTCACGTTGTTCTCTTGTTTTCATTGGTCTTCTAACTTCGGCACTGACCGTTCCATCCGCTGCGTTCAGCCAGACATTGGAAGCCCAGCTTCTTGCCGAGCCAGCCAGCGGACTCGTTGAAGCGGCGCGCGCGAGTGGCGACGCCGACCGCGGGGCGATTGTGTTCTATCAACCGTTCATGGCGTGTTCGAAGTGCCATGTCCACGGGGACGCCAAAGCATCGCTAGGTCCCGACCTGACTATCCGCCATCCAGATGCGACGGACAATTACTTGGTCGAAGCACTTTTGCACCCGTCTCGAGTGATCAAGAAGAACTTCGAGTCCGTAACCGTCGTCACCGACAAAGGGCTGACGGTCGTAGGGCTCGTCGCAGAAGAGACTCCGGACATGCTCGTCCTGCGCGACGCGACGCAGCCCGAGCGTCGCATTACTTTGAAACGTGACGAGATCGATGAGGTCTTGAACAACGCACAGTCGATCATGCCGAGTGGCCAAGTCAATCAACTTGCCAGTCGCCAACAGTTCCTCGACTTAATGCGATACGTGTTCGAGATCTCCGAGCACGGACTGCCGCGAGCAAAACAACTTCAGCCCCCGCCCGCCGCTTACGCGTCGCGTCCGCTACCTGAATACGAGAACGAGATTGATCATGCTGGCATGATCTCCTCCTTAGGCGACGACAACTTCAACCGTGGCGAAGCGATTTACAATCGGTTGTGCATCAACTGTCATGGAACGCATGACAAACCCGGTTCGCTGCCGACATCGTTGCGGTTTGCCGCGGGCAAGTTTAAGAACGGCAGCGATCCGTACACGATGTACCAGACGTTAACGCGAGGCTTTGGCATGATGGTGCCGCAGGCCTGGATGGTGCCGCAACAAAAATACGACGTCGTACACTACATTCGCGAAGCCTACTTGAAGTCGCACAACGCATCCCAATACTTCGAGCCAACATCGCAGTATCTTACGGGCCTTCCGAAAGGCGAGTCTCTTGGCCCAGAGCCGTCCACCATCTTGCCTTGGGAACAGATGGACTATGGGCATAATCTTATTGCAACCTACGAAGTTGGGACGGATCGAACGAACTTCGCTTACAAGGGGAATGCGATTCGACTTGATCCCGGCCCCGGCGGTGTTTCGCAAGGTCGCAACTGGATGGTCTTTGACTACGACACGCTGCGAATGGCAGCCGCCTGGTCAGGCGAGGGCTTTATCGATTGGAACGGCATCAACTTCAATGGGCGACATGGAGTGCATCCGCGCGCGGTTGGGCAAGTGCATGTCGCGAATCCAACGGGGCCCGGTTGGGCGAATCCTTCGGATGGCACGTTCTCAGACGTACGGCTTCGCGGACGCGATGATCGCGTGTACGGGCCTTTGCCTCGTGAGTGGGCCCACTACAAGGGAATGTACTACCACGGTCAACAAGTAATCGTGTCCTACACCGTGGGCAACGCACAAGTTTTCGAAATGCCAGGGCTCGTCACAGTCGAAGACAACCCGGTCTTTACTCGTAGGTTCAACATCGGCCCACGCAAAACGGATCTAACGCTTCGTGTTGCCACGTCGACGGAGACGGAATCAATCATCAAACGATATGTGGAGGCAGCCAACGTCGTCAGTTTTGGGGCAGCCAATACCAGTTCGGAAAACACCGCGAAGGCACCCAGTGGCTTAGCCTTCGATGGCGCGACCCGCGTCGACATTGCCAAGGCTTCTGACCTGGACATGCGCGATCGCGATTTCACGATAACAGCGAGAATCAAAACGACAAAAGGCGGGACCATTTTCGCGAAGACGGCGACTTCCGCAGCTTGGGTCCCGAACGGCAAGACATTGTTTGTGCGTGACGGTAGGCTTTCGTTCGATATCGGCTGGGTTGGTGTCGTGCAATCTCAGACGCGCGTCAGCGATGGGCGTTGGCACGATGTCGCCGTGACGTACTCGCAGGAAACGGGGGTCGTCACGCTGCTCGTTGATGGAAAATCAAGTGGGCGGAAAGAACTAAAGCCCAAAGCGACCGTCAAAGACCACGTCGCACGAATCGGGTATACGTCCGGAAACTTCCCCGGTCCGCTATCGTTCTTTGATGGAGCGATCGAGGAAGTTCGTTTTTACGACCAACTCCTGCATCGCGATGATTTAACGGCCGATCTCCCCCCCACTGCCGCCTTGGGAGTCTGGTCGATGCGGAATGTCGAAGGTGATCGAGTCGAGGATCGTTCCGGAAATCAACACATCGGTAACGTGATCGTCGGCACTCGCGGCGGCCGAGGAAGCGACGATGGCCTGCTGTTCGCCGGGATCAGCGGGATGGCGCAAAACCTAACGTGGGCACGAGGTGAACAATCCGACCTGCTCCTCACGATTCCAGCGGGGGACGTTCCGTTCCGATTCACGTTGTGGACCACCCGAACTCACAACGAAAATGTGTCGGACCTCGTATCGCGAATCGCCTTGCCAAACGCCGCTGCGAATCTGTCCGAATATACGAAAGGCGGGCCAGCGCGTTGGCCCGCCAAACTAAAGACGCAAGCGGTCATCGGCAATAGCGATGGGCCCTTTGCAGTGGATGTCATCACGCCGCCGATTGATAACCCTTGGTTTTGCCGAACGCGTCTAACGGGATTCGACTTCTTTGCGGACGGAGACCGTGCTGCGGTTAGCTCGTGGGACGGGAGTGTTTGGTTGGTAAGCGGTCTGGCTGGGCTTCCTGATGCGGACGGAGCAGGAGCGTCTGCGGCTGAGCTAACCTGGCAACGCATTGCTTCGGGACTGTTTCAGCCCCTTGGCGTCAAGATCGTCGATGGGCTTATCCACGTTTCTTGTCGCGATCAGATTTGCATCCTGCACGATCTGAACGGCGATGAAGAGATCGATTACTACGAGAATCTAAACAACGATCACCAAGTGACGGATCACTTTCACGAGTTTGCGATGGGTCTACAGACTGACGCGGCTGGCAACTTCTACTACGCAAAATCGGCACGTCATGCGCTCACCGCGCTCGTGCCACATCACGGAACACTACTTCGAGTCAGCCCCGATGGCTCGCGAACCGATATCGTTGCCAATGGCTTCCGCGCTGCAAACGGCGTTTGCCTCAATCCGGATGGGACCTTCATCGTGACCGATCAGGAAGGCCACTGGAATCCGAAGAACCGCATCAATTGGGTACGCGAGGGCGGTTTCTATGGCAACATGTTTGGCTACCACGACGTGGAAGATTCATCGGACGAAGCGATGGAGCAACCGCTCTGCTGGATCACCAACGCGTTTGATCGCTCTCCTTCCGAGTTGCTTTGGGTTGAAGATTCGGCCTGGGGTCCGCTGAGTGGATCGCTGCTAAACCTCTCTTACGGATACGGCAAAGTTTACGTCGTTCCGCATGAAGAATTGAGTGGGCAGATGCAGGGCGGCATGTGCGAGTTGCCTTTACCTCAATTTCCGACCGGTATTATGCGAGGCAGATTCAACCCGACGGATCGACAACTCTATGCCTGCGGTATGTTCGCTTGGGGCAGCAACCAGCAGCAAGAAGGAGGCTTTTATCGCATTCGCTACACCGGTAAGCCTGTTCATATGCCAGTCGGATTACGGGCCAAACGCGATGGTATCGAGCTGACATTCTCCGGACAGCTGGATACCGCGACGACAATTGAGACGAGTAATTACGCGGTTAAAGTTTGGAGCCTGAAACGGAGTGCGGAATATGGCTCGAAGCATTTCAACGAGCATAGCCTGGCAGTGAGTAAGGTGACTCCAGCCGCAGACGGTAGGAGTGTTCTCTTGACGATTCCTGATATCGCGCCGACTTGGTGCATGGAGATCAGATACGCGCTGAAGGGAAGCCAAGGCCAGCCAGTCGTGGGCGTCATCCACAACACGATCCATCGAGTCGGTGACTGAATGTCAGTGTGAGGTCATCGCTGGCAAACTAGCAGATTCGAAACAAAAGAGCCCCCGCTGGTGTCAGGTTCCTGCGGGGGCTCGTTATCTCCGGCAGCAGTGGGGCAGCGACTGCTGGCGGAGTTCATACGCGTCACATCGATGGGGCAGTATCGATGAACGAGTTCGATTCGATTGACCAATTCACGGAAGCGAATCTAAAAAACAATACGACCTGATTTCAGGACCCGCGGGCGAGCAACGAAGTCTTCTGGAAAAACTACTCGTGCGAAATCGCTTCGACCCACCTAACCGGCAAAGGTGGCGAGAGAGCTTACGGTTTCTCCGCTCAGTTGCTGGCCTTTGCCTATTAATCGCGTACGTTTGAATAGCAAACGACTTTCCGGTTTGCTCGGCAATAACACGCTTTAGCAGGAAGTAATCCGATGTCACTCACGTTTCTGACCATTGATGAAGTCGTCTCGATGCTCCGCTTGTCGAAAGATACGGTCTACCGCCTCGCCAAGAGTGGTGAGTTACCGGGAAAGAAAGTAGGGCGGTCTTGGCGCTTCACTGCAGAAGAGATCGAGTCCTACGTGGCCCAAGAATTCAGCGACGCTGAACGTACCAAACATGTCCGTGCTGAATATGCCGCGCGAGAGGAGTCACTCGAAAAGGCCATCCGTGACAGAAACGACGAACTGGTAACAATCAATCGCCAACTCAAGGCAGAAGCCGCTGAACGGCAACAGGCCGAAGCGCATCTCCAAGCCGTCTTCGAAAGCGTTGGCGACGGCTTGATCGTCGTTGATGCAGACTATCGCATCGTTCTGTTCAACAAAGCCGCTGAGAAGATCTGCGGCACTGGCAAGACCGGAGCGGAACCGGAGGCTTGGCCCGCCACCTATGGAATCTACTTGCCCGATGGTGAGACTCCGTGTCCAGCTGTCGAATTGCCTTTGGTACGCGCCGTCCAAGGAGAACACGTCGATCACGCCGAGTTCGTCATTCGTAATGCCTTTCTGCCCGAACCGGTTTGGGTCGCATGTCGCGCGACACCAGTTCTTGATGAGAAGGGTACTCTCAAAGGCGGTGTCGTAGTTTTCCACGACATCACCGCTCGAAAGCGAGCCGAAGAGGAATTCCGTCTTAGCGAACAAAGGCTGCAGAATCTGCTAGATTGTTTGCCTCAGATGACAAACATTTCGGCGTCGGAAACGCCACAGGTCTCCCCGATCTGCGGAGTGGCTGTTTCCGAATGCCTCGAAGATCTCGACAGCTTGAAGGAAGCAATATGCCCTGTTTTGTGACACACCTAGAAGGTGCAATCGACGGCTCGACGCTCGCAGCCGGACAGCTACAAACGATGCACAAAGATCGTCCTCTGTGGGTGCGATACGACCTCGATGCAGTTGCCAAGTCGCTCAGTAAAGAGAAACTTCGCAGTCGCTCCCCATCGCTATGGCGGTATCGCGAGTTGCTTCCGGTGACCGACGAACAGGAGATTATCTCGTTGGGCGAAGGCATGAGTCCGCTTTTGCCATGCCCTCGTTTGGGCAAGCATCTCGGCTTGAGCGACTTGTGGATCAAAGACGAATCACAACTTCCAACCGGCAGTTTCAAAAGCCGCGGGATGACACTCGCGATTACGATGGCCCACGGTTTTGGGGTCAAGCGAGTCGCGTTGCCATCGGCTGGCAATGCAGGTGGAGCCGCTGCGGCGTACAGCGCGAGAGCTGGCATGGAAGCCTTTGTCTTTATGCCCGCCGACACACCGTCGATCAATCAATACGAGTGCGTGACTGGCGGAGCGAAGACTTTTATCGCAAATGGCTTGATCAACGATTGCGGTCGCATTGTGCGCGAAGGCAAAGAACGAATGGGCTGGTTCGATCTCTCCACGCTCAAAGAGCCCTATCGCATCGAAGGCAAGAAGACGATGGGACTCGAACTTGCCGAACAATTTAACTGGGAGTTACCCGATGTGATTCTCTACCCGACCGGCGGGGGGACGGGGCTGATCGGGATGTGGAAGGCGTTCGCCGAGCTGGCGGAAATGGGATGGCTTCCAAACGATAAACGCCCGCGAATGGTCTCGGTCCAATCCGAAGGCTGCTGTCCGATCGTCACGGCTTTTGAAAAGGGCGATCGTTTCGCCGAACTGCACCAGAATGCAGCGACCATTGCCAGCGGCATTCGGGTGCCTGCAGCAGTTGGGGACTTTATGATTCTCGACGCCGTTCGAGAGAGTGGCGGCGCTGCTGTGGCCGTCGAAGAGTCTCGGATCTGCGATTGGATGCGAACCGCGATGTCAAGCGAAGGAATCGCCGTCTGTCCGGAAGCCGCAGCCTGTGTCGGCGCAGTCGAGAAGCTGACGAGCACTGGCTGGATACGACCCAACGAGCGCGTCGTCATCTTTAACACCGGTGCCGCACAAAAGTACGTCGAAGCCATTACCTCGCAGCCGACATCGATTGATCTTCAGCAGCCGATCAATTGGGATGCAATTGCGGCTGCCTAGAGCCTGGCCTCGTTTTTTGGATCAGCTCTCCCCGATTGGCCGCGCGAGCGACTCGCGTTATCTTCGGGCATATGCCCATTCGAAGAATCTTTCTCGGACTTGATCAGCCGGCGTTATTTAGTGCGGCAGGGTACTTGCTCGATAAGTATCGCCGGGGAATCGCCGCGAATTTGCGTGGCGTCATCGTTGTCGTGCCTGGCCGACGAGCCGGTCGACGGCTGCTTGAAATCTTGGTCGAGAAGGGCGAAGCCGAAGGACTGTTGCTCACGCCGCCACTGATTGAAACCGTTGGAACACTCCCGGAACAGCTATACGCGCCGCAGAGGCCGTTCGCGAACGATCTGACGCAAGACCTGGCCTGGACTCGCGCGTTGCAGTTAACGCCGAATGAAGCGTTGCTGGCAGTCATCCCGAATCCTCCAATGGACGAAGAAGACGACCGTTGGTTCGAGTTAGGCAGAACGTTTCGGCGACAGCATGTCGAACTCGCCGCGGATGGGCTCGAGTTTCGCGACGTCGCAGTAAATGGAACGGCGCTCGATGGCTTCCAGGAACAAGGCCGCTGGCTGACGATGGCCGAGGTCCAAGATCGCTTTCATCGTTTGCTCGACGAACTCGGCTTGTGGGACAAACAAACGGCGAGACTTGTCGCGATTGAAAGGAAGGAATGTAAGGCCGCACACGATCTGATAGTAATCGGCACGGTCGACATCAATGTCGCGACTCGAAAGATGCTCGATCAGGTCACGGAACGCGTGACGGCATTGGTCTTCGCGCCAGAAGAGTGGGCCGAACGCTTCGACGAACACGGCTGCCTCATTTCAACGGTGTGGCAAGATACTCGGATTCATCTTGCCACCGCGAAAGTCGACGTGGTCAGTAGCCCAAACGATCAAGCTTTGGCAGTCCTGCGTCAACTCGCACGATACGACGCCAAATATGACGCCGATGAGATTACGATCGGAGTGCCCGACGAGCGTTTGGTACCGGACATTGACCGCGTACTCAAGACTCGCGGATTAACCACCCGCTGGGGCCCCGGGCGTTCGCTATTGGAGAGCGGTCCATGTACCCTCCTTGCGAGTCTAGCTGACTACATCGGGAGTGAACACTTTCGTGGATTTGCGGCGTTTGTGCGTCATCCCGATGTAGAAGCGTGGCTCGTGCAGCAAAGAGTCCCGAACGGTTGGCTCAGCGAGTTGGATCGGTATCACGCCGATCATCTTCCGCATCGATTGCGAGAACGCTGGCTCGGTCCGAAGAAGAAATCAACGAAACTTCAGGCCGCATTCTCCGCAGTGCGGAAACTCGTCGCACTCGTAGGCAAAAATGAGTTGCCGATCCGTGATTGCGCTGCGCCACTGTTGCAAGTCATGGCTGAAATCTATGGCTCGCGACAGCTGCATAGGCACGATGCCAAGGACCGCTCGACGTTGGCCGCGTGCGAAGGCATTCGCGACGCGCTAGAAACCTACTCGCACATTCCAGAATCATTACAGCCGCGTCTTTCCGCCACTCGCGCAATTCGTTGGACGTTGGATCAACTGAGCGGACAACCGAGCCCGGCTCCAGCCGCCGACGCCGCAATCGAGATGCTCGGTTGGTTGGAGTTGCCCTTGGACGATGCGCCTGCGTTGATCGTCACCAGTTTGAACGAAGCGTTTATTCCCGAGTCGCTCAACTCGGACCTCTTCTTACCAAACCAACTTCGCAGCCAACTCGGGCTGCTGGACAATCGGCGTCGTTACGCACGAGACGCCTATGCGTTGACTGTGATGCTTGCGTCACGAGAGGACGTTCGCGTTGTTGTTGGACGTCGTAATCACGATAGCGATCCGCTCGTGCCCAGTCGCTTGTTGTTCGCCACGGAAACAGCGGATATCGCTCAACGTGCCCTTCACTTTTTCGGACCAGTTTCCGACGAGCCGTCGGCGAATTGGAATGCGTCCGCCGATTCGGCGATCGAGGGGCTTCAAGTTCCTCGTCCGAACCCGTTAGCCTCGCCAATTGACCACATGTCCGTGACGAGCTTTCGAGACTATATCGCTTGTCCGTATCGCTATTACTTGCGGCATATACTCAGGCTTCGCACGGCCAATGATCATGCTGACGAACTGGATGGCGGAGCGTTTGGATCGCTCGCACACGAGGTGTTACGTCAATTCGGCGAAAGCCCAGAGCGAGACTCGACGGACGTCGAGCAGATTCGCCGCACGCTTCACGACGCATTGAACCGACGTGTTGCGACGAGCTTCGGCCGCGACGCGATGGCGGTTGTGCATGTCCAGGTGGAACAACTTCGCATCCGGCTGAACGCTTTTGCCGAGAAACAAGCTGAATGGGCTGCGGCTGGATGGCGAATCGAACACACGGAAGTTCCAACCGACCAGCATCAATGCGCCGAACTTCTCGTCGACGGCGAGCCGATGCAGTTAACCGGGCGTATCGATCGCATTGATGTAAACGCAACGACCGGGGATCGCGTTGTATTCGACTACAAGACTTCTGACACTAGCAAGCGTCCTGAGGATGCACACCAACGGCGTGGCGAATGGGTGGACCTTCAGCTACCTTTGTATCGGCACCTGGTTCGCTCCCTCGGTATCGACGGTCCGATCGCACTTGGCTACATCACGCTCGCGAAAGATACCAGCCATATCGCCTTTCTGTTGGCGAAGTGGACCGAAGAAGATCTCGAGCAGGCCGATCGATTGGCTAAAGAGATCGTCGCGAGCGTGCGAAACGAGCGATTCTGGCCGCCGACCGATCCTCCTCCGGACTTCTCGGAAGAGTTTGCTGCGATCTGTCAGGATGGCGTCTTGGCGAGTGGAGGACGGTAGTGTTTATTCTGCCGCAAGACTCACGCAGACTAACTCTTTGTCGTTGCGAGCGTAAACGGACTTGTTGGCAAATGCTGGGTGGCTCCACACGACGTCGCGTCCGAAGCACTCGTTGGTCGGGTCGACGACGTGAAAGCGGCTGATCTCGTGGTATCCGTCTTTCGACAGATTCGCGAGGATCAAGTCGCCTGTTTCGCTGAACAGGAAGAAGCGATCTTGATGCCGAACGATGAACGCCGTGCCGTGCGAAGCTCTTCGAGTTCCGCCACTTGTCGGCTTGAACGTCTCCCAGAGTCGCTCGGCCGTATCCAAGCGAACAGCCATTAGCGAACCGACCTGACAGTCGTTGCCATAGATCACGCCATCAACGATATGCGGTGTACTGTTGCAGCAATAAACCGAATCCTTAGATTTTCCTCGCCATTCGATCTCAGCCGCCGGTTTGCCATCATCGAGCTTTACCAGCGCCCCAATGCTTCCGATTGCGCTTGCATATAAGTAGCTGCCGACCTTACGAGGCGCGGTGACAGACATGCCGTACGCTGGCTTCAAATCGACTGACCAGTACACTTCGCCCGTCCGTGGATTGAGCCCGTTCAATGCTTCCGGATGCCAAATCAACAACTGCTTCACACCAGCATGTTCAATCATCGTCGGTGGGCAGTATCCTTGTTCATTCGCTGAAAGCGCTCGCCACACTTCCTTGCCCGTTCTCTTATCAAACGCAACGGCGACGCTGCCTTCACCACCAACAATGCAGTAAAGCAGATTGCCTTCGACTAGGGGATGAGCGGCGAAGCCCCAAATAGGCGTGGGTGCGTCGTACTCTTTCGCGTGCTCTTTTTTCCAGACGACATCTCCGCTTTCGGCGTCCAGACATGTCAAGTCGCCATGTCCGCCCAAGGCGTAGACTCGCCCATCGTTCACCGTCGGAGTGCAACGAGGCCCGGAAGCGTACGACAACTCGTACTCGCGATTATACGAATACGTCCATTTCACATTCCCCGAATCGGCATCGAAGCAGACGACACGTTCTTGCCCTTCGAGCTTGCTACGACTACCGGGGCTGTTGGCGATCTTTCCCGACTTTAGCTCATAGTCCAACACATAAACTTTGCCATCGGCAACGGCGGGCCCGGAATAACCAAGGCCAATCGGAATGCGCCACTTTACATTGAGCCCATCAGCAGGAAAGGTCTCAACGATGCCCCTCTCTTGCCAAACGCTCGCGCGGTCTGGACCTAACCACTGTGGCCAATCTGCAGCACTCGCTTTGAACAGGGGTAAAGCGAGCAACGGGAGCATGAAAGACAGCAAAAGTTTCATCATGATGTTGCACCAATTGCGAAAGAGTGAACCAATCTGATTGTCGCGAGCGGCGCGAAGCGCAGGCTGTATCCTAACCACAACCTAAGTCGCGTGGCAACACAGTTGGAGCGATCTAGCTTACGCCCGTTTCCGAGATTCGCGGCGCCGGTCCGTCTCTGAGAGAATCGATTTGCGGAGACGAATCTCGGAAGGCGTGACTTCAACGAGTTCGTCGTCTTCGATGTACTCGAGAGCGGCTTCCAAGGACAGTCTCCGCGGTGGCTTCAGTAGAATATTGTCGTCGCTTCCCGAAGCTCGCATGTTCGTGAGTTTCTTCTCTTTCGAAGGGTTCACGGGCATGTCGTTGTCACGACTGTTCTCGCCCACGATCATCCCTTCGTAAACGACATCGCCAGGCGAGACGAACAAGTCGGCACGCTGCTGTAAGCCATCCAAGGCGAAACCGACTGCTTTGCCATGAACCATCGAAACGAGCACGCCGTTTGGTCGGTGAGGAATCTCGCCCTCGATCGGGCGATACTCTGCAAAGCGGTGATGAATGACCGCGGTTCCTTGCGTTGCGTTCAGCAGCCGCGTTCGTAATCCGATCAGCCCCCTCGCGGGAATCATGAAGTCGGCGTGCGTGTAGTCGCCGTGCGTTGTCATATGATCGAGCATCCCGCGTCGTTCACCGACTAACTCCATCACCGGACCGAATTTGTCAGTGGGAACTTCGATGACTAGCGACTCGAACGGCTCCTCTTTAACCCCCTTGTTGTCGCGAGTAATGACGTGCGGCTTGCCGACCGAGAGCTCATACCCTTCACGACGCATTGTCTCGATTAATACAGACAAGTGCAGTACGCCGCGCCCAGCCACTGCCAATGCATCCGTGCCGTCAATTGGCCGTACCCGCAGAGCAACATTTCGCTCCAACTCTTTCTTGAGACGTACCTTTAGCTGTCGAGTTGTCACGTACTTCCCGTCCCGACCAACGAGCGGCGAAGTGTTTATCGAAAACACCATCTCCAGCGTGGGTTTGTCGACCTGCAGTCTTGGCATCGCGACCGGGTGCGTCGCCGCACAGATTGTGTCGCCTATCTCGACACCTTCCAGCCCAAGAATCGCAACCACATCGCCGGCCGATGCGGATTCGACCTCGACACGACCAAGTTTGTCGAACACGCGCAAGCCACCGACCTTGGTGTTTACGATCTTGTCGTCTGCCTGCATCAACGCGACACTTTGCCCTTGCTTGATGCTTCCCGCTTTGATGCGACCGACGGCTATTCGACCGACGAACTCAGACCAATCCAACGTCGTCACTAGCATCTGCAATGGTGAATCGGGATCGACTTGAGGACCGGGGACCTGTTCCAACACCATATCAAGCAGTGGTGCCATCGAGTCGGTTGGTACATCTGGATCTATGGTGGCGTAGCCGTCCTTGCCACTGGCGAACAAGTGTGGAAAGTCGTCAAGATGATCGTGGGCGCCTAGATCCATCAGAAGTTCGAAGGCTTTGTCGAGCACTGCCACCGCCCGCGCATCGCCTCGGTCGATCTTGTTGACGACAACAATCGGTTTCAAACCGAACTCAAGTGCCTTGGCTAATACAAAGCGTGTCTGTGGGAGCGGCCCTTCTGCTGCATCAACGAGCAGAATTGCTCCATCGGCCATCCGGATCACGCGTTCAACTTCTCCGCCAAAGTCAGCATGTCCTGGCGTATCAATAATGTTGATCTTTACGCCCTTGTACGCGATCGCAATATTCTTGGCGAGAATAGTGATGCCCCGTTCTCGCTCCAAGTCATTGGAATCAAGGATACAATCGCCTTGCAGTTGGTTGTCTCGAAACTGGCCGCTCTGGCGAAGCAGCGCATCGACGAGGGTCGTCTTGCCGTGATCGACGTGGGCGATGATGACGATGTTGCGTATGTCTTCGCGGCGCATGGGTGAACAGCCGAGGGTGTTTCGAAGTGTAAAAGCCCATCATCTTAGCAAACCGCAGGTCTAACTCGGAAGGCCACGCGATTTGGCTCCGCGAAGCGCAGACGGCTGGGCTAGCAACTTGAGGAATCGGCTGGCTTGCCGCGGATGCTTGAATTCTCTTGGCAAAAGGTGATTGAATTCCGTACGCCGGAGCTGTTTCGGAATGTCTTGCCGTCTATGCGGGTAGCTGGTTGCGACCCACAAGAGAATTGATTCCCGAGAAAACAGGGCTCGAGCAAGCGACTCTCGATTGTCGCCGTAGAGACGCTCTCGCATTAATGACCTCCGGAGCGTGCGTTTTACGGCTTGCCAGGCGACTACTGGGAACGAGTAGTTGAGCCAGATCGCGGTCGTGGCGCGGGGCCACAAGATGGGCTGCAAATTGAAGTAACAACCGTCTACGATCCACCGATCTGTAGCTGCGACGTTTGCGACCTCCGCAGCCAGTTCATCGTGTGGTCGGGCCGTCCAGTTCGGGCCCCAGTGCAACGAATCCAACTCGATGTGGGGCGCGCCAATGACCGTGGACAACTCGCTCGCGAAGGTCGTCTTGCCAGCGCAACTGCTGCCCAACACCAGTACGCGCGATAAGTCGATTGCGTTTGAAGATTCTTCCTTACCGCTGTTAGTCATCAATCGCAGCTACTTACCAATCGCGTATAACGCGTCGAAGGTTCGCAAATAAATTCGCCCATCAGATACCGCAGGCGATGCGGAAATTGCCTCACCCAAATCGTTCTGTGCAAGAATCTCAAATTCTCGCCCGGCCTTTACGACCGTTACGATACCATTGCGAGCGGTCGTGTAGACCTTGCCATCGGCATACAGTGGCGAAGCTCGATGCCGATCGACAGTCGTCCGCTCTTCGTAGAATTTGTTGCCCGTCTTCGCATCGACGCAAACAAGGTTGCCATTCTCGCGACAGAGATAGACGAGGCCGTCGTGATAGAGCGGCGACGGTACATCCGGAGTGCCGGCGGCTCGTCGCCAATGCAACGCGCGATCGTCATCCGACACGTCGCCCCGAGCATCCGGGCGCAGGCTTAAGACGGCTTCCCCTTTGGCCGAAGGAACAACGATCATTCCTGGAACTGCCAACGGCGACGCAACAAACCGAAGTGTCGGGTGGTAAGTTGCGCCATGAGGATTTAAACAGCAACGCCACAATTCGCCGCCGTCGTTCAAGCTGTGAGCCATCACGTAATCACCGCCATGCGTAATCAGGAACTCTCGTTCCTCATCACGATAGAGCATCGGTGAAGCGTAGGAATGTTCGTTCTCCTGAGCGGCACCGGTGATGCGAGGCTGTTTCCATATTTCTTTTGCCGAACCGGCATCGAGACATACGACCATCGCTTCGCGAGTGTCCGGATTCCCTTCACCATGAATAAACTGAAAGTACAATCGCCCGTCGTCGAGAACTGGGGTACTCGTCATGCCGAACGCAATATTGAATGGACCGTAACGATCTTGCAAATTGAAGTGATAGACTTCGTCGCCATCCAGCGTGAAGCAACCGAAGGAACCGTTTGCCATGACCGTCCAAACGTGCTTGCCATCGGTACAGGCAGAAGGCGAAGCCGAATTGCCCTCATCTCCGCGAACGTCCTTGTTCCCGCTCGCAATCGTCTTACGCCATAGTTCCTTGCCCGCCGTGCTCACACAAAGGATCAGCAAGTCGCTGCCAGAAACGCTCGTCACAAAGATCCGGTCACCCGCAATCACCGGCGTCGATCCACCAGCGCCCGGCATCGTAAAACGCCAAGCGACGTTATCGGTCTTGCTCCACTTTGTCGGCAAGTTCGTCTCGTGGCTCACGCCATCCAGTTTCGCACCGCGCCACTGCGGCCAATCTGCGTGACAAAGAGTTGCCATCAAACATTGCGACAGAAATAGGGCGGCAGCCGACGTACGATTCTTCATCAAATCATCTCTTTAAGTTAGTGAGTTTAGGGCGACGCGTAGTGTCACCAAACTAGCACGCAGGGTCAAGCGCTCGATGGCAACGCCCCCTCCACGAATGGCGGAGAGGTCCGACCGCAGCTAGAATCGAGAAAGGTCGAATCCTTGGCGGAACTCCATGAAAATCACATCAATCCCACAAATCTATCGCAACGTGCGGCGCTGGACTGAGATCATCTCTGTCCTGAGCAAGTACGGTTTGGCGGATTGGATCAGTGGGTTCAAGCTGGAATTCGTCAAGGATGCCTTGAAAGCTCGCGATGGAGAGGCGATCGCTCGGCACACCCGGGAAGCACGGATTCGACTCGCGTTGACGGAACTAGGCCCCACGTTCATTAAACTGGGGCAATTGCTTAGTACACGTCCTGATGTCGTTGGAGTTCAACTCGCAGATGAACTTGCCAAGCTCCAATCGAATGTTCCCGCCGATCCTGCGAATAAGATTCGCGATTTGGTTGCGGAAGAACTCGGCCAACCGGTCGAAGAACTCTTCGCGCGGTTTGACGACGAGTCGATTGCGTCTGCATCTATCGGACAGGTGCATGCCGCGCGACTCGCCTCGGGCGAAGATGTCGTCGTCAAAGTTCAACATCTTGGGATCGAGAGCATCGTTCGGGAAGATCTTGATGTCCTCGGAGGTTTGGCCCAACTCGCCGAGATGATCCCCGAGTTTGCTCCCTATCGTCCCGTCGCGACAGTAGCCGAAATGGCTCGTACACTTCGTCGCGAATTGGACTTTGGCCGCGAGGAAAGAAACCTCTTGCAGTTCGAAGTTCAGTTCGGCGACAACCCGTTTGTCCGGATGCCGAAGCCAGTCACGGAACTCTGCACCCCACGAGTTCTCACGATGGAGCGGATCGACGGAACTAAACTCGAGAACACCGAGCAACTTATTGCCGCGGGAATCGATCTGGTCGAGGTCGCTCGGCGTGGAGCCGAGTTGTACTTGGACATGATTTTCACTCACGGCTTCTATCATGCTGATCCTCACCCAGGCAATATCGTCGTCTTGCCGGGCAACGTAATCGGATTGCTCGACTTCGGCATGGTCGGTCGATTGGATGAACGCCTACGTGAAGACATCGAAGAGATGCTTCTGGCGATCGTCAATCAAGATGTGACCATCCTGGCGTCGTTGATCAAAAGAGTGGGCACGATTCCACCTGGCCTCGATGAAGGTGCTCTCGCGATCGACATCGCTGATTTCGTCGGGCATTACGCCACGCAATCGCTCGACCAGTTTGATCTCGGAGGCGCGTTGACGGAGATGACACAGATCATCCACCGACATCGCATTTCGCTGCCACCGCAAGTTGGCCTGTTAATTAAGACACTCGTGACACTGGAGGGCACGACAAAAATGCTGAGCCCCAAGTTTAGTCTCATGGAAGTCATGCGACCTTTTCAACGAAAGATGTTGCTGCGACGCTTGTCGCCTGCGAGACAATTGCGAAAAGCGAGACGAGTTTATTTTGAGCTAGAACAACTCGCCGAAATCGTGCCTAAACGTCTGGGAGAAATCCTCGAACAGATTCAAGCGGGCAAGTTCGACGTACATCTCGATCATCGAGGACTCGGACCATCGGTGAACCGACTCGTCCTCGCGATGATGGCCAGCTCGTTGTTTTTGGGCTCGTCGGTCATGCTCAGCCAACAAGTCCCGCCTCTGATCTTCCCGGAAAACATGTTCTTCGGTCTCGAGAAGCTTTCGATCTTGGGACTGGGTGGCTGCACGATCAGCATTCTTGTGGGGCTGAGGCTGCTGAGGGCGATTGGGAAATCAGGACATTTGGACCGGCGAGACTAGATGGCCCATCGATCTCATCTTCCGCGCGGCGTTGTTCTTCGCGAGACGCGAGGCATTTGTCGAGCAATGCTTCGACGCGAGCGTTCAACGAGGCGAGGTCATTCAACAAAACCTCTTGCCGATCGTCGATCTCGTCAATCAAGGTCCGTTGGGCTTCGGGCGAACTCATACGCAGTGGCTTGCTGGTTCTTCGCGGGCGGCGGGGACGGGCGACCTTACGTCGTGCGGTCGAGCGCTTTTGGAGTGGATGTGTTGCAGTTGGCATCGGTTATTCCAGCGGTAGGCTTTGCATCGGATCGCGAAGGTCCGATTATAGGACTTGGAGAAAGTGATTGCATCTATCGAACGATCGGGTTACAAAAATGGGGCAATTTCTGGCGCAAGTCCGCTATCGCCCTTATTTCGCCTCTCGGCGAGGAGGCGCATGCTTAGATTAGTCAGCCCGGTCTCGCTGATTTGCCGCTGGCCGCTAGAATCGGGAGGACTTTCTCCTAATCGCGTCGGATGAAACGAGGTATTACGGTGCTCTTTTTAGCCCAGACCGCTAGCAATGACTTTCATGGTTTCCTCCCGACGCGCGGATCGGTGATGCTTGACTTCGTGTTCGTGGCACTATTCGCTGTCATTCCAGTGCTGGCGTCAAGCATTTGGCTCGTCAAGTTTCGCAAACCCGCTGAGTTGCATAAGTGCGAATGGCACAAGTGGATACAGCTTGCTCTGGGCGCGATTCTGCTGGTCGCAGTCACCGCCTTCGAAGTCGACATGCGTTTCATTACCAAGGACTGGCGTTCGCTAGCCGAGGCATCCCCGTTTTACGCCTCAAAGATCGTTGACTACAGCCTTTGGATTCACCTTTGTTTCGCCATACCAACGCCACTGCTTTGGATCTTTGTAATCGTTCGCGCTCTGCAGAAGTTTCCCAAACCGGTTGCCCCATGTGAATACAGCTCGCGGCACATGATGTGGGGGCGTATTGCCGCAACCGCGATGTTCATGACCGCGGTTACCGGCTGGGTGTTTTATTGGCTGGCATTTGTTGCGTAATTCCCGCCTCAGACGAGGAAGTGTTACTCGGCGTTACGCGAGAATGCGACGATACAAGTATCGTCTTCTTGCATCATTCCCTTGGTAAACTCGCTTACCTCGCGAAGCAAACTTCCCGTGACATCGCGCGCGTCCCTTGCGTTCGCGATCACTTGACGTATTCGTTCGATGCCAAACTGTGGGCCAGATGGGCTTGGGCACTCGCTGATGCCGTCGGTGTACATGACAACGATATCACCTGGTTCTAGTGCAACCGTCGTCTGCTGATACGAGACTTCCGATTCAATCCCCAGCGGCATGCTGGCCGCGTCCGCTCCGATTTCATCCACTTCTCCCGTCTTCGCACGACGAATCAACGGTGGCATATGTCCTGCATTAACCACCGTTAGCTCGTGTCGCACAGGATCGAGTACGCAGAGCGCAAACGTAATGAAGAAGCTGAAGGTTTGTTTAGTCAGTTGTTGATTGAGTGATTGAACCGCGTCGCTCGGAATGATGTCCGTCACGAGGCAGTAACGGGTCTCGCTACACAGACGGGCCATCAGCAGTGCGGCGGGGACACCGTGTCCAGCTACATCTCCAACGGCGATAGCAAGTTGTCCATCCGGCAAGTCGGTGTAACCGAAGTAATCGCCTCCTACGGCATCAGCCGGTTTGTAGTAATCGGAGATTAAGTAGCCTTCGATGTTAGGGTGGTCTGCGGGCAGGAAGTGTTGTTGCACTTGCCGAGCCGTCTCCATATCGCGTTCGCGTCGATCGAATTGCAGCTGCGTTTCGTGCAGTCTCGCGTGATCTACGGCTTGGCCAACCAAATTTGCGATGTTGACGAGGATTTCGAGATCATCCGACGTGAACTGATGCGCAGGGTCCTGTGCATCGAGATGAATCATTCCGAACGCTTCGTCCGCAGAACCGACAAGTGGGGCGCACAGCACCGATCGCATTTTCAATTCAAGTACCGACTCGCTGGCTTGAAATCGTTCGTCCTCGCCCGCATCCGTACTTAATACCGCCTTACACTGAGTCATCACCTTATTCGTGATCGTTCGACTGATCGGGGGCGGTGCGTCTGCGTTGCCGGTACTATTCTTGACCGCATAAGGAAGCGGTTCCTCGCCAACTCGCTCGGCCACCATGATACAGCCGCGACTTGCTTCAGGAAGGATCTGGAAGATGTTCTCCAAGACATTTGGCAAGATCAGCTTCAGGTCCAGCGACACGCCCAAGGAACGGGTAATGTCGAGTAACGCTCGCCACTTCGGTGCCGTCTGGCTGTCGTCCGCCAGCCCCGCGTCGCCGAGTACGTCAACCGACGTGATGATCGTGGAAGGACGGTCCGTCTTTCCATTGCTGTCGTCCGCATCGGTAAGAAAAACAATTCGCACCTGACTGATTTGCACTTCGTCCTGATCGTGCAAGCGTTGGGAGGAACGAATCACTTCACCGTTCACGCGCGTACCGTGCTGGCTGCCAACGTCGTCAACCAGAAAATGGTCGCCTTCTTTGACGAACCGTGCGTGTCGGCGGGAAACCGTCGAGTCCTTCAGAACGACTTGGCAGTCAGGATGGCGCCCCAGCAAGACCTCGCGCACATCAAGCGGATAGGTCTCGCCTGAATTGGCACCCGAGATGATCTTAATACTGGCCATGCCGACGACCGTTGTTTCAAAAAAGTGACTCGACCGATTCCAACCGAGAAGCTGGCGCTCCACGCCAAATTCCTACGACGCAGAAGCGTTTTGTGTCAGCACAATTCGATTCACCGCATCGAGAATCGCCAACACCGTCGCTTCGACCGTGTCAGTCGAAACTCCGCGTCCTCGGAAGGTTGTTCCATTGTACTCGATTTCGAGCGTAACTTCGCCTAACGCGTCGTGTCCCAGAGTCGCGCTGCGAACTTGATAGTCCTTACATCGCAGCCTGATTCCGGTGATCTTCTCAGTGGCAAGAAACGCCGCATCGATCGGCCCGTCGCCATCGGACAACTCTTCGGTGAAGTCTTGGTCGCCGTGCCGCAACGTCAGGCTGACTTTCGGCTTCTGACCAGTTCCCGAGGTCGCCTCGAACGATACGACAGACCACTCTTGTTCGGGAGCCGAGTGAATTTGCTTCTCGATCAACGCCGCGATGTCTCCGTCGTAGATATCCTTCTTCTTATCTGCGAGGTCTTTGAACTCCTCGAAGACGGCCTGTAACTGCTCCCCGGTCAGGCGGTATCCCAGGGTGTTCGCGCGATCCGCTAATGCCGCGCGACCGCTGTGCTTTCCAAGAACCAAATCGGTCTTCGTAAAACCAACATCCTCCGGACGCATAATCTCATAAGTGGTCGGCTCCTTTAGCATGCCGTCCTGATGAATGCCGGCCTCGTGCGCAAACGCATTCCGTCCGACGATCGCTTTGTTGCGTTGGACCTGAATTCCTGTAACCGACGACACCAATCGACTCGCCGGAACCAAACGCTGCGTGTTAATTCTCGTTTCGCAACCGTAGTAGTCGTCGCGAGTCCGCATCGCCATTACGACTTCCTCGAGCGAACAGTTACCTGCTCGTTCCCCGATGCCATTGATCGTGCATTCAATCTGGCCCGCACCATGGGAGACAGCTGCCAGGCTGTTCGCGACGGCCAAACCAAGATCGTTGTGACAGTGGATACTTATTACCGCCTTGTCGATGTTTGGCACACGATCGCAGAGCATCTTGATCGTTTCACCCATCTGGCCAGGCGTCGCGTATCCAACGGTATCCGGGATGTTAACCGTGGTTGCTCCAGCATCGATCGCAGCTTCGACAACCCGGCACAAAAAATCTTTCTCCGTGCGAGCAGCGTCCTCGGGCGAAAACTCGACGTCGTCACAATAACTTACGGCTCGCTTCACTCCAGCGACGGCCCGCTTAACGATCTCCTCGGTGGTCATCTTGAGTTTGAATTCACGATGAATCGCGCTTGTCGCTAAGAAGACGTGAATACGAGACGACTCGGCGAGCTTCAGCGATTCCCACGCTCGGTCGATGTCGCCTTCGGCGCAGCGAGCCAAGCCGCAGATTGTCGAGCCGCGGACTGAACGAGAGATTTCCTGAACGGCCGCAAAGTCACCTGGTGAAGCGATCGGAAAGCCAGCTTCGATCACATCCACGCCCAGATCGACCAAGGCCTGGGCGATCTCCATCTTTTCATTCAGATTCATACTCGCGCCTGGCGACTGTTCGCCATCGCGCAATGTGGTGTCAAAAATAACGATTCGTCGATTCTCGGTCATGGATCTTGCTTTCTAAGTTTGAGCTACATTCTTACTTCGAATTACTGCGGGCAGGACGCCGGTCCTAGACCGGCGCGGGAAGTAACAACTCAGCCCTCGCGCGGCAAATCCTTCGACGTCTTTGCACCAATTGATTCATTCGAGTCAGATCCCAGCGAAAACTTGTATTCCAATAAAAAACCCCAAGGCGAAGAAAGCCTCGGGGTCCGCTTTGTGTATCTAAAGGTGGCGAGGGTCCCCTACGGCCGATGGCAACCGAGTGATAGCAGTAGGAGTAGGGCTAGATTTTTGCTTCTCATCGGTCGCTCCGACGCGTATCGCTCGAGCCCAGGATAGGGTCAATACGTGCCTCTAAATCCAAAACTCACCAGAGTTTGAGTTTATCTAGGCCTTGGGGTTGGGTCAAGCTCGGGCTTTAATTGCTGGGTCAATTGCAGACGCATAGCTGTCGGCAAATGTTCGCGTCAATTGGTCAAGGCCGCTTCGAAGGAGAAAATCGAGTTCGCAAGAACTCAAAACGAACGTATACTTCCGAAAGATCTCTGTGTAATCCAAACCGAAGGAGATTCATGTTGAGATACGGAAATGGCTGGTGAATCTTTAGATCTCTCAAGCGATCCCGAACCGACGTCCAACTCCGACGGAGTTCCAGCAAGGCGCCGCTTTCTCGGCGTGCAATTCGCCTGCTGTGGCGTCTATTCTCGCATTTACGTGAACCAGGAAGGCACGGCGTACGCCGGTAATTGCCCCAAATGCACGAAACGGGTTGAATTGAAGATCGGCCCAGGCGGAACGGACAGTCGCTTTTTTACTGTGTATTGAGCCGTTTCGACGTTTCCCCTATGATCCGCACGCTAGTCGATGGCCAATTCATGGCCGCCGTGTCTTTTTCGTCAGCAGGGTGCGGGGATGTTCGAGTTCGAAGTTCAACGATGCACGCGCCATTGTGCAAAGACCGAACGAGAGTTTCGGCCCGGCGAAATCTTTCATTCCGTACTCGTTTCCGAAGGCGCCGACGTCGTCCGCTATGACTACTCGCAAGAGGCCTGGGAGCAACCACCAGAGAACGCGGTCGGATGGTGGAAGTCTCAGATGCCCGCGCCGAACGCAAAGAAAGTTAACTGGGCTCCGAACGACGTGATGCTTCATTACTTCGAGCAACTTGAAAGCGATTCGACGCGGGCCGATGTGCGATACGTTCTGGCCTTGCTGATGGTGCGACGTCGTATCCTGAGGCTCGAAGATTCTGAAGAGGACAAAGACGGCAACGAGCAGCTCGCGCTTTATTGCTCGAAGAACGAAACAGACTACCAAGTTGTGGTACTCGATCCATCGCCGGAACGAGCTGCTGAGATCCAAGAAGAATTGTCGAAGCTGCTTTACGCAGACGCCGCCTAAACGGACTTGAACGCGGTAGGAAACCGTGACGAGATTGTCACACAGCAAGGATGCTGACTTGAATCGGACGTTGGGAATTCTGTGTCTGCTACTAACGCTCTTTGTTGCGAGCGGTGCATCGTGTCGCCATCATACGTTTGGCGTAAATCCGATGGCGCCAACCGCATTTGTCACTCCGCCGACTCTGGATGAGATTATTTATGCGGTCAATGCGAACACGAATCGCGTCCAGCAACTTCATTCCGACAGCGCTCGGCTTTCCGTTCCGGGACTGCCAAGCCTTCGAACCAGCGTCTCGCTAGAGCGCGAGCATCGATTTCGCCTCAAGTCAAAGCTAATCGGACCTGAACTCGACATCGGCAGCAACGATGAGTTGTTCTGGTTCTGGGCCAAGCAAGCTCCCGAACCACTCGTGTTCTATGCCAGCCATCGCGACTTCGCCGCGAGCCCATCGCGCGGAATGTTCCCGGTCGATCCACACTGGTTGATTGAAGCGATCGGCCTCGTGCAGCTCGAGCCAGGCGGGACGCATGAGCATCCGATATCGCGCGGTGATGGTCACGTCGAATTGCGCACTCGTTTAAGCCACCCAACCGGGGACATGACGAGAGTGCTGGTAATCCACGAGCGATATGGCTGGATTCTCGAACAGCACTTGCTGGACGCAGCGGGCCGCGCCGTTGCCTCAGCCCGCACAAGCGGGCACCGGTACTACGAAGCAGCGGCCGTCTCTTTGCCGCATCGAATCGAGATCCAGATGCCCGACGCTCAGCTATCTTTGACAATCGATGTCAATGAATTCACGATAAACTCACTCTACGGCAGCCCCGATCAGCTTTGGGATATGCCACCATTCGAAGGCTATACGCCCGTCAACATCGCAGAACCACAGTTCGCTGCACCGGCGAGCCCATTGACCAGCTCGCGCCGCGGCTTCCCAGCACCAGAACGCCCTTCACGCCTCACACAACAGCCCGCTTACCGCGGCTATTCAACCGTTCGCTGACTATTGAACCGAAGTAAGCGACTTCAGGTATGCGACAAGGTCTCGTAGCTCCTCCTCTGGCATCGTACGGTCCAAGCCGGTGGGCATGACCGAGACTGGACTTGGCTGCAGATCTTCGATATCAGATCGCCGTATGGTCAGTTCTGTTTGCTGTGTCGTTCTGACACGAATAGTTTCTGTCGTTTCGGACAGGATCAAGCCGGTGTGGACTTTGCCATCGTTCGTTAAAACAGTGAACGTCTCGAAACCACGGGCTAAGGAGGAACTCGGGTAGAGAACGGCTTCCAGCAAGTCTCGAGTTGTCCGGCGGGCCCCCGTCGTAGATAGATCCGGTCCAATTCGACCGCCCCGCCCTTGGACCGTGTGGCAAGTGATACACGAGGTGCGTTGCGCCTCAAAGACCGCCTTGCCTCGTAGCGGATCACCGCCCTCGATGTCCGCCTCCAATTCTGCCAATCGCGCGACTTGTTCTTCACTAGACGGGTTCATGCGAGAACGAATATCTGAAGCGGCTTCGCGTACGGAACGTGAGAAGTTGGAGAGGGATCGATCCAGTGCGCCCGGTGAAATACTACCTAGACCAGGAGACCCCTTGAGGGCTGCGACCAACGATTCGCCAAGCGAGTCTCCGCTGGCACCTTCGTAAGCTGCGAGCAGCGACGACAGCTCCAGGGGCCCCGCCTGCGATAAGCTCGCAGTTAACTCGTGCTGTTGTTTCAATTTGAGCGTTGCTGTGCCGATGGCGCGAGCGGCTGCGAGCCGTCGAGTTACAGGTAAGTCAGAGGAAAGCTGGCTAGACAGAAATGCGAACGAGTACTCGTCTAACTCTGTTGCGACATCTATTGCCGCGGCAGCGCGGACGCGTAAGTCTGCGGGGCGTTTTCCGTCTTGAACAATCGCATGTAAGGCTTCATTGACGGAAGCTGAACTCACGCCTTCCGCCGCTGCAACCGCAGCGTCGACGACTTCTGCATCGTCCGTGCCGAGATGCCTTGCAACCACGAGGGCCCAACTATCAGGGACCGCAGACAAACTCGCGTCGCGGATCACTTCAAGGAGGGTAAGTACGGCGATCTTCGAGAGACTGGATTCCTCGAGAGACTTGAAAACGAATTGTTGCACTTGTTCGTTCGCGGCGAATGCGAGCAATAAACTTCGCGCGGATGCCGCTTGTTCCGAATCGAGTTCACTGCCGTCCAGCAAGGGTCGCACCGCGGTCACAACCTCGCCGCTCCATTCGGGATGCCGAGCGATGACATCGATCGCGGTTCGCTGCAATGCGAGGTCGTTTGTGTTGAGCAACGAGGTTACTTGAGATCGCTGTAATTCTCCGTCCTTCATCTGATCCAAAGCGGTCACCGCAGCTCGTTGTACGCGAGAATTCTCGGAAGCCAAACCGACGCTCGTACCAGAAGAGGAATTCATGTCGATCAGGGCATAGATCAGCGCGTGCTCCAGAACTCGATCGATTTGCTCTTCGCCCACCGCAGCCAAAATCGCCGCGGCAGCGGCGGGCCCTCGAAGCTTTCCCAGAGCGGTCGCCGCATCGCGTTGAACCGCGGGATCAGAGTCGCCAAGCAGCGAAACGAGATCGCCCGTCACTGCGACGTCGCCGCGAACGCCCAAGCTTACGGCAGCGGCCTGACGGACACGAGGATTCTTATCGGTCAGACGTGTTTGAATCGCTGCTGTCGCCTCTGGCAAAACGATTCGAGAAAGTGCCCAGACTGCGTTGCGTCGCGATTGCACACTTGGTGATGACGCGAGCTTGGAGAGTGATGCGACTGCCGTCGCGCCGTGCTGGGCCAATTCTCGAACTGCTCGGTCGCGAACGGCGAACCGATTGTCATCGAGCAACTTCGCAAGCTTCGAAGGACGAGCCTCCCAATCTATGTCGTAGCCACGAGGGTCGTCGATGACTTTACCATCACTCCGTCGAATTCGGTAAATCGCTCCTAGAATGTTCGGCTTAGCAATCTGCGACGTCGGGCATCCGATGCGGAACCAGCCACCCGTATCGATAATAAGCAAGCTGCCGTCGGCATCTTCGAGAACGTCAGTCGGATGGAAGTCGCCACTGGCGCAGCTCAAAAAGTCCGTAACTTCGGCTGCAAAGGTAGATCCACTTCGCGTCAACTTGGCCCGTACCACCTTGTGCGTGTTGAACTCAGTGATCAAGAAGTTGTCGGCAAACCCGGCTCCGAACTGAGTTCCGCGATAGCGAGTCGTACCTGAGACGGCGACGTGACCGAGATTGACGACCGGCGGCAGGAGATCGCCCGTTCGTTGGAACTCGGCGACCACTTGAGGTTGATCGAAACGCGGGTAAACGCCACCGTGCATCCAATGCACCAGGCAATCTCCTCGTTGCCGATACAAGATATTCACCGTGCCAAGCATTTCGCCCTCTTCGGTGAAGTCGATCTCAACGGGATTGTCCATCCCGCCGCCGCAATGAACTTGAACATCGCTTCCATCGGACTTGCACGAGAAGATCCGCGCTGCCTTGCCCTTGCTCAAGACGTGGCCGCCGTCATCGCGAAACTCGTGCCCATGACGCCCTTCGCACCAGTAGATTCTTCCACACGGCCCAAGAAAGCAGCCATGAACATCGGCCGCGTTGCCGGAATAGCCAAATTCGTTAACGATCTGTTCACGAACATCCGCGACGCCATCGTCATCAGTGTCCTGCAGCCGCCAGATACCACCGGACGAAGCGACGTACAACGAACCGTCGAGCCACAGGGCTCCCATTGGAAATGTCATCTTGTCGGCAAAGATCGTACTCTTGTCAAACTGTCCGTCGCCGTCTGTGTCCTCGATCATCCGCACAAAGTTTGGTAATTTCTCTTCGAGATCTGGGCGTCGCAAGTTCTCGCCAGCACTTTCAGCAATGAACAACCGCCCGCGATCATCAAACGTCGCCATCATCGGATGTTTGACGATTGGCGACGCGGCAGCAATCTCCACGACGAATCCGTCCGGGACTTGAATCTCCGCGGGTGTAAATACCGTTTCCTCAGCGACTGCTAACGTTGCCGCGAGACATAGCGAGAAAGAAATCGACATTTGCAAACGATCGCACGTGAACATATCGGCTCCTCGATGAAACGGCCAAATCAGTCGAATTGCGAGAGCGAACGTGTCGTACCGCGACAAAAGTAGGCATCACGCTCCGAGTGATGAGGGCTCGTCACTCGGAGAGTGACGGCTACACTAACTTTTTGTCGGGTGCTTCAATCCGCCGTGTCGCATCTTCTGCGCGTTTAGTGTGCGTGATGCGCGAGCAACGGTCAAGAAGTTCTGGCGGACGGACTATACGCAGAATCGACGCAAGCCAAATTGCCTATTTCTTCTTCGCCCAGGTATCGCGGAGCGAAACGGCTCGATTGAAGACCGGCTTGTCAGGTTGCGTGTCCTTGTCCAAGCAAAAATAGCCTGTTCGCTCAAATTGATAGCCGATACCTACTTCGGCATGCGCCAAGCTGGGCTCCAATTTGCAGTCCGCAAGTGTCTCAAGGGAATTGGGATTCAAGTTCTCAAGCCAATCGCGATCTTCTTCGACATCGTCGGGATCTTCCTTGGAGAACAGGTGATCGTATAAACGGACCTCTGCGGTCAACGCATGTTCCGCAGAAACCCAATGGATTGTGCCTTTGACCTTGCGGCCGTCCGGCGCATTGCCGCCCTTGGTTTCTGGATCGTAGGTGCAACGCAATTCGATCACCTCGCCGCCATCGTCCTTGATGACTTCAGTGCAAGTGACGAAATAGGCATATCGCAGACGCACTTCGCGCCCGACGCTCAAGCGGAAGAACTTCTTCGGTGCGTCCTCCATGAAGTCGGTTTGCTCGATATAGATCTCCCGACTGAACGGAACCTTACGAGTGCCAGCCGCTTCGTCTTGTGGATTGTTGACAGCTTCGAGTTCTTCCGATTGACCTTCCGGATAGTTTTCTATCACGACCTTCAGAGGACGCAACACTCCCATGACGCGAGGCGCACGTTCGTTAAGGTCTTCGCGTAAAGCATTTTCGAGTTGGACAATGTCTGTCACTCCGTCAAACTTGGTCACGCCAACACGGCGACAGAATTCGCGAACAGATCCCGGCGTGTAGCCACGTCGACGCAAGCCGCTGATGGTCGGCATCCGCGGATCGTCCCAGCCGTTGACATGGCCGTCCTTGACCAGTTCCAACAGACGCCGCTTGCTCATCACCGTGTACGTCAAGTTCAACCGCGAGAATTCAATCTGTCGAGGGTGGTGAATTTCGAGTGATTCGCAAAACCAATCGTACAGCGGCCGATGATTTTCGAATTCGAGGGTGCAAATCGAGTGCGTGACTTTCTCCAGCGAATCGGATTGGCCGTGAGCATAGTCGTACATCGGATAGATACACCACTTGTCACCCGTGCGATGATGGTGTGCCTTTAGAATGCGGTACATCACCGGATCGCGCAGATTCAAGTTGGAACTGGCCATATCGATCTTGGCACGTAACGTATGGCTGCCATCGGGAAACTCGCCGCCACACATCCGCTCGAACAAGTCGAGATTCTCTTCGACGCTGCGGTCTCGAAAGGGACTGTCCTTCCCTGGTTCCGTCAATGTTCCGCGATACTCGCGAATCTGCTCGCCATCCAAGTCGCAGACATATGCCTTTCCCACATTGATTAATTGCACAGCCCAATCGTACAACTGGTCAAAGTAATCCGATGCAAAGAACTCACGTTCCTTCCAATCAAAGCCGATCCACCGAACGTCTTCTTTGATCGAATCGACAAACTCTTGCTCCTCCTTTGTCGGATTTGTATCGTCGAAGCGAAGGTTGTAGGCGCCGTTGTACGATTCGGCGAGCCCGAAGTTTAGGCAGATACTTTTCGCGTGCCCAATATGAAGGTATCCGTTAGGTTCGGGTGGAAAACGCGTGTGAACACGTCCTCCCCACTTGCCTGCCTGCAAATCGTCTTCAATGATCTGTTCGATGAAGTTCAGCGAGCGTTTCTCTTCTGGCGGTTCGCCGGCTGGTGTTTCATCAATGCTGTTCGGTGGGGCGGTATTCATTGCTGTCCGTGAGGTATCGTGATCGGTAGTTGGGGCTATGCCCTTGGCCGCAAGATTGTATCGCCCCGTCCTAAAAAGGGAACACCGATTCGCCCCACCTAAAGTGCCGCACTGTTCGGCAGCTCAGAACTCCGCATCATCGCGGCAGCGACTTGGCACTACGATGATGGCGCAATGTCGAGAATATATTCACTCTTGATCGATCGCCGCAAATTACCTTCACCTTCCAAGTAAAGCGTCCACACGATTCGCATGTTCGATGTTTCTGCAGCAGGAGAAGACGGAGGCAGTTGCCTTGGCAGACTGAATTCTGCTCGACCGTCCAGGCTCCCCCGCGATTGCACTGACACACCTCGAAATAGATATTCGCGTTGTTCGAAGAGTAGCGTGTCGGGGTCTTCGCCGGAGATATCAAACCAGGACGTGTCTTTTGCTTCGCATCGCAACCGCAGAGTCATCCATTGAACTGTTCCATTGAATCGCGTCGGCAGCACCAAAGAAACTTGTAAGTTGTCACCGATCGAGGGCCTCACATGGTTGATCCGCAACTCAGGTGAACCGAAACCGCCGCTCGTCCAATGATCTCGCGCGGCCCACGCCAGGAGCACCAATACGGCAATTCCGTAAGCGGAAGCCAAAAGAGGAAACAACTTGTCATGCGGCGGAGTGCTGACGAGAAAATAAGGCTCTAGGGAAGAATTAGTGGGTAAACGGAAGCGGGCTGCGGTTTGAGCCCTCA